>ERZ888423.607-NODE-607-length-36006-cov-9.975689_pt1 | contig 36006 bp, 32 predicted proteins | sample MGYA00520523_ERZ888423 | MGnify/ENA primary metagenome ERZ888423 (study PRJEB32303, sample SAMEA104408611) | aquatic metagenome | biome: Brackish water; feature: Pelagic; material: water | place: Baltic Sea | collected 2014-06-08T10:24:00 | depth 30,27 m ... | reverse complement strand
TAGTAGAAGTGATCAGAGGTTATGCTACATCACAAGATGTGATGGATAGCATCATGGAACTTTCAAGAAAAATAGGTAAGTCACCAACGGAGGTAAATGACTACCCTGGCTTCATCGCGAACAGAATCCTAATGCCGATGATTAATGAAGCTATCTATAGTCTCTATGAAGGAGTGGCTGGAGTAGAAGAAATAGATACGGTCATGAAACTAGGAATGGCTCACCCTATGGGTCCATTACAACTCGCAGATTTCATAGGACTAGATGTATGTCTGAGTATACTTAATGTACTCTATGAAGGATTCGGGAATCCTAAGTATGCTCCATGTCCCTTACTCGTAAATATGGTGATGGCAGGAAAGAAAGGCGCTAAGACTGGGGAAGGATTCTATGTCTACACAGCGGGAAGTAAAGACTTAGTTATCTCTGATGGCTTCAAGAAATAAGTCATTCATAAGAGCATAAAAAAAGGGCAGCTAATCAGCTGCCCTTTTTCATTTCATCTCCTTCAGATTACTGCTGAAGTTTAGCCATAATGACTTTTCTCTTTTCTAGATCTCCAGTTCTAGCATAGATCTCTCCAAGTGACTTGATGGTAGCCACATCATCAGGGCTAATTTCATGCGCTCTTTCTAGGAAAGGAAGAGCTTGCTTGAATACATCATCAGCTTTCTTCTTAGCATCGTCATATTCCTTAATCTTATTTGGTGGAATCGCGTTCGCTTTATTAATCAATTCCACAGCTTCGTTATAATAGCTTGCCCCTATGTTATAATTAGGGTCGAAGTAGTTATTGTCCAGCCCTATTGCTTTCGTGTAGTTTTCTCTAGCCTTGTCTATCTTTCCTAGGTTATCATACACACTGCCTACAGAGTAATGAAGGGTAGCATTAGTAGAATCAGCTTGAACAGATTTCTCTAGGTTAGCGACAGCTTTTTCAAGTTCTCCTCTTCCTAGATAGATGTTTACTTCATCGATTAACAAAGCTTGATTATCAGGGAATGCTTTCCTACCATCGAAGATGGCATTATCAGCAGCAACTGTATCGCCAGCAGATTTGTGAATCTTAGACATGAACTGAAAGATATTAGGCTCAGGCATACCAGCTATCAAAGTCTTCTTGTAATACTCAATAGCTTTAACTCCATTGCCAGATCTATCGGCAGAAAGTGCGGCATTATAGAGCGCCAAGGTATCTGTGACACCTTTAGATTCTGAAAGTGTAACAGCCTTACTGAACATGTCAAAAGCACCTGCAAAATCATCAGCGTTATAACGTTGAACACCAGTATTCAGTGCAATGCTGCGCATCACATCTAAACCTGTTGTATTCTCAGCCAGATAAGCACCTTTAGGATCTAGTTCGAGCGCTTTAGCATAGCTATTCGCAGCCTTTCCTACTGGATCAGCATCCAATGCAGCAATTATGGGTTGGTCAAGATTTCTAGAAACTAATTCGTAAATCATGCCTCTATATCTCCATGTCTTCTCCTTAGTCATAGTCTTCTCATGACTGATGGTAGGTTCTATCTCAGCGATTGCTTCCATCAAATCTTTAGCAGCACCCTCGAAGTCTCCCGTTTGAGATTTCAAGAAGGCTGCGTCATGAGCGAATTTGGCATTCGTGACATTACTGCTCTGGGCGACCGAGAGCATAGAGACGCAAAGCACCACCGCTACCGCAGTCGATCGCATTGTAAAATTCATTGATTCTTGTTTATGTTGTTCAATTCTCATTCTCTTCATCAGTATCAAAAGACTTGCCATTCTCTTCATCACCCTCTGAATCCTCAGTCTTCTCAGCACCTGCATCTCCTTCTTCAGAAGGCTCATCAAGAGACATGTTATTCTCATTCTCTATATGTTCGAGAGCAATCTTGGTCACAGCAGCAATCTCGTCTTTAGCCTTTAGGTTAATAAGACGCACACCTTGAGTAGCACGTCCCATGACACGCATTTCAGCTACATCCATACGTATAGCGACTCCTGATTTATTGATAATCATTAACTGATCATCTTCAGATACCTGCTTGATGGAAATAAGCTTTCCAGTCTTTTCAGTCACAGAAATAGTCTTTACTCCTTTTCCTCCTCTGTTGGTAACACGGTATATAGCTTCCCCATCTTCAGGATCATTGAGGTATGAACGCTTACCATAGCCATTCTCACTCACTACAAGAATCGTTTGCAATGGGTCATCAATACACACCATTCCTATAACCTCATCTTCAGGAGACTGGAGCTTTACTCCACGCACACCAGATGCAGTTCTTCCCATGGGCCTAACTGTGGATTCATTGAAACGAATAGCTCTTCCTTCTTTAGTAGCAAGCACGATTTCGTCTTTCCCTGAAGTCAAACGTGCTTCGAGCAACTCATCACCATCTCTCACCCCTATTGCATTGATACCATTCTGACGGGGTCTTGAATAAGATTCGAGTAAGGTCTTTTTTATAACCCCCTTCTTCGTACACATGACAATGTAGTTGTTCTCCAAGTATTCCTTGTCGCTCAAATCTGTTACGTTGATATAAGCCATGACCTTATCGTCAGAGTCTATATTCATCAAGTTCTGAATAGCACGACCTTTAGAGGCTTTAGACCCTTCAGGTACTTCGAAGACCCTCATCCAGAAGCATTTACCCTTCTGAGTGAAAATGAGCAAGTAATTATGGTTCGTGGCTACGAAGATGTGTTCAAGGAAATCTTCATTTCGGGTAGTACTAGCCTTAGACCCCACTCCACCGCGGCTTTGGGTTCTGTATTCAGTAAGAGAAGTACGTTTGATATAGCCCAAGTTTGAAATGGTGATAATCACCGACTCATCAGCAATCATATCCTCCATTCTGAAATCAGCACTGTTGTCGTCTATTCCAGTCCTACGCTCATCACCGAATTTTTCTTTTACCTCAGCAAGTTCTTCCTTAATGATGGTCATTCTGATTTCCTCAGAGCCAAGAATATCCATTAATCGCTGAATGGTATTCATCAATTCAGCGTGCTCTTCACGTACCTTCTCTATCTCAAGTCCTGTGAGTTTCTGCAATCTCATTTCCAAGATCGCTCTAGACTGAATCTCAGAAAGCGAGAAACGCTCCATCAATCCATTTCTAGCATCTTCAGGGCTGGCAGAAGCTCTGATTAACTTGATTACCTCATCTAGGTTATCAAGTGCGATGATTAGACCTTCAAGGATGTGTGCTCTTTCTTGAGCTTTTCTGAGTTCGAATTCAGTACGTCTGACCACCACTTCATGACGATGCTCAACGAATTCATGAATAATCTCTTTCAGGTTCAACAGTTGAGGCCTTCCTTTGACCAAAGCAATGTTGTTCACGCTAAATGACGTCTGGAGTGCGGTAAACTTATAGAGTTTATTTAACACTACACTTGCCATAGAATCACGTTTGATTTCATAAACGATACGCATACCGTTACGATCAGACTCATCACGTATGTCTGAGATTCCTTCAATCTTTTTGTCATTGATGAGATCAGCAGTCTTCTTGATCATATCAGCCTTATTGACCTGATATGGAATTTCTTCAACAATGATGGTCTCTTTGCCGTTCTTATTCTCTTCAATACGTGCTTTTCCTCGCATGACTATGCGACCTCTACCTGTCATGAAGGCTTCTCGCACGCCATCATAACCATAGATTGTACCTCCCGTTGGAAAGTCAGGAGCCTTAATGTACTGCATTAAGCCTTCGATGTCTATCTCTCTGTTATCGATGTATGCGATTGTTGCATCTACGACCTCAGTCAGGTTGTGAGGAGGCATATTAGTCGCCATACCCACAGCGATACCACTCGCCCCATTAATCAATAGATTAGGAATACGTGTAGGAAGTACTGTTGGTTCAGTAAGGGAGTCATCGAAATTCGCAGTGAAGTCGACTGTTTCCTTATCTAGGTCCGAAAGAATTTCTTCAGCTATCTTTCTAAGTTTAGCCTCTGTATAACGCATTGCTGCGGGGCTATCACCGTCTACTGACCCGAAGTTACCTTGTCCATTAACCAAGGGATAACGCAAAGACCAATCCTGGGCCATACGCACCATAGCATCATAGACAGAGGAGTCACCGTGCGGATGATACTTACCAAGCACCTCACCCACGATTCTGGCTGATTTCTTATGCGCTCTACTAGAACTCAAACCGAGATCCAACATTCCATAGAGTACTCTTCTATGAACAGGCTTAAGCCCGTCTCTAACATCAGGCAAGGCTCTTGAAACGATAACGCTCATCGAATAATCGATGTAAGCGGTTTTCATTTCATCCTCAATATTCACCTGAATAATCTTCTCTCCGTCAGCCATTTTTTCAAAAATGTGATTTAGTCAACAAACTATTGTCAGCATCGCGTTTTGCGAAGCTTCGAAGATACCGATAATAGCCTCACGTTCATGATGGAATTTATCCCTGTGTTATGCACAAAATCCTGTGGAAAATAGCCTTATGAAAAACCACCCTTGGCAGGAAGCTCAGATAATTTTGAAGGAGCGCGTAAAAACTTGGTCTTCTGCGCGGAAAGGCCTTACTTTACGTCAGAGGTATCGATAAAAATATTCAAGAATAGCAGATGGAATCTAAATTCTCACCTAGGGTCAGGGATGTGATCACGTATAGCAGGGAAGAAGCCTTGAGACTGGGACATAATTATATCGGGGTTGAGCATCTTATGCTCGGTATCCTGAGAGAAGGAGAAGGTTCAGCGATTCGGCTTTTGAAAAAACTAGATATAGACCTCATCAGACTTCGGAGGTCATTGGAATCCTCTATCGAAGCTACGCAGCCAGTAAAAGCAAGCGCTGCTGATAATCTTCCTTTGGTAAAACAAGCCGAGAAAACCCTGAAGATCACCTATTTAGAGGCTAAGGTTCACAAGAGCAGCACCATAGGAACAGACCACCTACTCCTGTCTATCTTGAAGGACGATTCCAATGTTGCAACCCAACAATTAGCGCAGATGGGCGTAAACTATCATAAAATAAGCGACCTCATGGAACACAGCCAAACTCCTAAAACACCCCGCGCAGAGATCCCTAGCGACAATGACGATGATGATGACTTGAAGTCTGGTGACCTAGGCGGAGGTGCTTCTAGTCGTAAAGTAAGCGACTCTAAATCCAAGACTCCCGTTCTAGACAACTTCGGAAGAGACCTGACCAGTATGGCTGAAGAAGGAAAGCTCGACCCAATTGTTGGCAGAGCAGCTGAAATTGAACGTGTATCGCAGATTCTAAGCCGCAGAAAGAAGAACAATCCGGTTCTCATTGGAGAGCCAGGCGTAGGTAAATCAGCTATTGCTGAAGGACTTGCCTTACGAATTGTTCAGCGAAAAGTATCTCGTGTCCTCTTTGGAAAAAGAGTGATTTCCCTTGATATAGCGTCCCTTGTAGCCGGTACGAAATATCGTGGTCAGTTTGAGGAGCGTATGAAGGCTGTGATGAATGAACTAGAGAAATCACCCGATGTCATCCTGTTCATTGATGAGATTCACACCATAGTAGGTGCTGGAGGAGCTTCCGGCTCGTTAGACGCATCTAACATGTTCAAGCCTGCTCTTGCCAGGGGAGAAATCCAATGCATAGGTGCTACCACATTAGATGAATATCGCCAATACATAGAGAAGGACGGTGCCTTGGAACGTAGGTTCCAAAAAGTAATCATCGAGCCCACTTCAGTAGAAGAGACGATAGAAATCCTACATAACATCAAGGAGAAATACGAAGATCATCATGGAGTTGATTACACTGATGAGGCTATAGTAGCTTGTGTAAAGTTGACTGCCAGGTATATCTCTGACCGCCACCTCCCAGATAAAGCTATTGACGCTTTGGATGAAGTAGGATCACGTGTTCACATCACCAATATCAGAGTACCTGAAGAAATCCTAGATCTTGAAGGTAAAATAGAGGGTGTGAAAGAAGAAAAGAACAAGGTTGTACGCAGTCAGAAGTATGAAGAAGCTGCCAAACTGCGTGATAAGGAACGCCAGCTCACAGAAGCCCTTGATAAGGCGAAAGAAGACTGGGAAAGCAAGGCGAAAGAACACCGCGAAATAGTAGATATCTCCGCGGTAGAAGAAGTAGTGGCCATGATGTCAGGAATTCCTGTTCAGCGCATCGCAGAGAAGGAAAGTGGCAAACTGGTGCGCATGAAAGATGAGCTAGTGCAAAAAGTCATCGGACAGGAAGAAGCTGTCAAGAAGATTGTAAAAGCCATCCAAAGAAACCGTGCAGGACTTAAAGATCCGAACAAGCCAATAGGCTCGTTCATCTTCCTAGGCCCAACAGGAGTAGGTAAAACCCAGTTAGCCAAGGTATTGGCGAAGTACATGTTTGACTCTGAAGATTCATTAATCAGGATTGACATGAGTGAATACATGGAGAAATTCGCTGTATCCAGGCTCATAGGAGCACCCCCGGGATATGTTGGTTATGAAGAAGGCGGACAGCTCACTGAAAAAGTGCGCAGGAAGCCATATTCTATTATTCTTCTTGATGAGATAGAGAAAGCACATCCAGATGTGTTCAATCTCCTACTTCAAGCTTTAGATGACGGTCAATTGACTGACAGCTTAGGACGAAAGATTGATTTCAAGAACACAGTCATCATTATGACATCTAATATCGGAGCACGGCAATTGCAAGATTTCGGGACAGGAGTTGGATTCAGTACCAGCGCTAAGAAAGACAGCGAGGAATCCCATAACCGTGGGGTGATTCAAAGCGCTTTGAAAAAGACCTTTGCCCCTGAGTTCTTGAACCGTATTGATGACATTGTACTCTTCAATGCACTGAGCAAGGATGACATCTTTAAAATCATTGACATCGAGCTAGGGAAGCTTTATGGTCGTATTCAAGACTTAGGTTATAACGTCAAAATGAATGATGATGCGAAGGCCTTTATCGCTGAGAAGGGCTATGATAGTAAGTTCGGTGCTCGTCCATTAAGAAGGGCAATCCAGAAGTATGTTGAGGATCCACTAGCTGAAGAAATCGTGAATCAACACCTTGAAGAAGGAGATACGATTCAGATCAGTTTGGACAAGAAGAAAGAGGACGTGGTGATTAAGATCTCTAAGTCCAAAAAGAAATCGGCTGCGAGCGAGGATGGTGAAAAGGGAGATGATTAATCTCTCTTTTTAAGAACTCTAATCGAATCCTATTGAACAAAGATTAAGCTTCCAAAGCTTAGCCTTTTTGTATTCTCTAGACTCCTCAGTGATATATATATCACAGTCATCCATGTGAACCAAAGCTTCTTTCTTACTGTTCTCTAGGGGAATGTAGCGATATGACCCATTGAAGTACTCTTGCTTTTTGTAAGCAAAGAAGAAGTGTAAAGCATCATTAGAAAGGAGCACTAATTTCTTTCCATCAGGACTTATATCAGCAGCTGTAATTACAATAGACCGCTCATGGTCTTCCCAGTAAAACTCTCCTAGTTTAACCGCAGTATAGTGTCCTGGCTGATCAGGCACGGAGTAGATGACCATATGATTGTCCAACTTACCACATCTATCCTTAGTGAACATTACAATATTGCCATTATCCCAGGTAATCGCTTCGATATCATAATGACAATCGCTTTGTAACGCATTATCAGGCAGTAGAAATTCAATAACCTCAGGACGCACTTTATTGTCGTGAATCATGCGAGGGTCAATTTTGAGGATTTGGAGTTTAAAGCGCTCCATTTTATTATTTCCGGTATCCCCTATATATATAATACCCTCGTCATCTTGAGCCATGTCCTCCATATCCTCTGTGAGAATATTAGTGAGTTTAACAGTACGAATTAACTCTCCTCTTAAGCTTATTTCATAAATCTCATTTTTATTCCCATGGTCATTATGGGTCCAAAGACTTTGTTCACCAGCAACAGCAAGACCTGAACTTTCCTCCACTTCTAATGGAAGATCACCCATCTCTAGGAGATTTATCTGTTGCTGGGCATCCACTGAACATCCTAAAATCAAGGTAAAAATGGAAAGTGAAAGGATATGCTTCTTCATAGAAATAAGGGTTAATGCGCTGTGAGCCGTTTAAGCAAATATCGTCCCAAAAATACATAGCGTGCAGAATAAACGGCTTTTTTAATCTATTGTCCTTTGATTCATGATCTTGATAGTCGCTTTTTTTGAGCTGTGCCCTTTCTTTCTCTGAGACGACTAACTAATAGACACGAGGATTTTCAAAGAAAACTCAGTAGGTTCTTGTGCTCAACCAATTAACGAACACCTATGTCTCGTTTTAGTCTCTCTCTTATCGTCTTAACTTCATTATCAATCTTTCAAATGGATGCTCAGTCTTCGCAGAAAGAACTTGATAAGAAGTCCTAAAAAAATAACGAGTTCAGAAAATCTAAGCTGTGCGCACTATAGATGGTCTAGAGAACATCTTCTTGATTAAGGCCACGTTCAAATTGCACCTTTGAAAAAACAACATTCAGCTTTTCAAGAAAGCCATAATATTCCTCTCCATTCGTCCTTTGGGATCTTCATTCTCAGCAGGTAAGAATTTCTCTCCAGTTATATGCTCGTATAACTCTATGTAGCGCTCACTCACTGAGTTCACATAGGCATCATCCATAGTTGGTACTTTCTGTCCTTCTTTTCCTTGGAATCCATTGGCAATCAACCATTGCCTGACGAATTCCTTGGATAACTGCTTTTGTGCATCTCCCTTGGCTTGTCTTTCGGCATAACCTTCAGCGTAAAAATAGCGAGAGGAATCAGGCGTGTGAATCTCGTCAATGAGATAGATTTTTTCATCCTTCATTCCGAATTCATACTTAGTATCCACAAGGATCAATCCACGACCTGCAGCAATTTCGGTTCCGCGCTGGAAGAGTGCTCGGGTGTATTTTTCTAATTGGACATACTCAGCTTCAGGGATAATATTCTTCGCTATGATTTCCTCCCTTGAAATATCCTCGTCATGCCCTTCTTCAGCTTTGGTGGCTGGCGTAATTATGGGAGCAGGAAGTCGATCGTGCTCTTTCAATCCTTCCGGAAGTGCTACACCACATAATCTCCTTTTTCCTGTTGAATATTCTCTCCAGGCATGACCGGTAAGGTATCCACGGATTACCATCTCTACACGATAAGGTACACAGGCTATGCCAATGGTCACCTGAGGATCAGGAACGGACTGCTTCCAATTGGGAACAATGTCAGATGTTAAGTCAAGAAAACGAGTTGCTATTTGATTAAGAACCTGCCCTTTATGAGGAATAGGACGAGGTAAAATGACATCAAATGCAGAGATTCTATCACTGGCCACCATTATCAAGCTACCATCTTCCATGTGGTAGACATCCCTCACTTTTCCGTGATAGATTTTCTTTACACCGGGCAGCTCCAGCACTATTCGTTCAACGGGTTTCATCTCCATGTTTTTCGAACGCTTTTACAATTTTTTTGACTAATCTATGCCTAACAATGTCTTTAGAAGTAAGGTGAATCATGCCTATTCCTTCTATGTTTTTCAGGATTTTCATAGCCATAACTAAGCCGCTTGCTTTGTTGTTCGGCAAGTCAATCTGAGTGAGATCACCTGTAATGACAAATTTTGCTGATGACCCCATTCTGGTTAAGAACATCTTCATCTGATTCTCTGTAGTATTCTGCGCTTCATCCAAAATAACGAAGGCATGATCTAAAGTGCGACCTCTCATGTATGCCAATGGTGCAATCTCCACCGTCCTATTCTCAAGATACTCTTCAAGACGTTTGGCAGGGATCATATCATAGAGCGCATCGTAGATTGGCTGCATATATGGATCCAATTTATCCTTCATGTCTCCAGGAAGAAATCCAAGGCTCTCCCCTGCTTCTACAGCAGGTCGTGTGAGTACAATGCGTCTTACTACTTTATCTTTTAGCGCTCTTACAGCAAGGGCCACGGCCGTATACGTTTTTCCACTTCCTGCAGGGCCGGAGACAAGAACTAGATCATTTTCTCTAGCTGATTTAACTAACTCATGATGACCAGGAGTACGTGCGACTATTCGAATTCCTTTGTTGCCATGAACAAGGACTGCCGGGTCTGAACCGCTTACAAACTCATCTGCAGAATCCAATAAGTTGTGGATATCTCCTTCCGTGAGGACGTTATATCTCTCCAGGTGACGCAACATTTCATCATATCGATCAGCAAAAGCGTCTATTTCCTTATGCTCTCCAATGACCTTGATGATCTCACCACGAGCAATAATCTTCAGTGATGGAAAATGATTTTTAATGATGCCTAGCTTGGTGTTGTTCACACCTAGCAGGCTAATAGGATCTACTCCTTGGATGATAAATTCTCTTTCTTGGGCCATTGGCGACCCAAAGATGACCAGAAAGTTCTGTGTTCACTTGTATTTGTTCATTTCAGTTTTCAACATCCCAAGAGTGCTGAAGCGCACTGTTAATTTTGCATAGTCTTTGATTCAATCCCGAAGAAAGCTGATGGCTATAATCACACTTACCTCTGATATGGGGCTGAGAGACCATTATGTGGCTGCCGTGAAAATGGCTTTGCTGCAGAATGCTCCTCAAGCCTACATCCTTGATATTAGTCATGAAATCGCTCATTTCAACATCTCCCAAGCGGCATACGTTCTGAAGCAAATTTACAGGGACTTTCCAGCGGGAACAGTTCATATCATTGGTGTTCAGCCTGAATGGAGCATGACTAGGGCCCACGTTATTGTCAAGGAAAACGATCAATATTTCATCTCTGCCGATAATGGCATCTATTCCTTTCTCTTTGACAGACGACCTCAGGAAGTGTATGAGATTACTATCTCTCAGAATACTGATGATCTTACATTTCCTACCAAAGACATTTTCTGTAAAGTAGCCGCGCACTTGGCTCAAGGAGGAACCCCCGAAATTATGGGGAAAGCTAGTCAACTTAAGACAGAGTTCGCTATGCTCAGGCCTATCCTTGATACGAATTCCATTCGAGGGCATGTAATGCATATAGACTCTTATGAGAATATCTTGACCAACATCACTACCCAACATTTCAAAGAGGTAGGAAGAGGAAGGGAGTTTGAATTACGCTTTGCCCGCCATAAAGTGAAGCGTCTAGCTCGCTCTTATGGGGATGTGACTGTGGGAGACCCATTAGCGCTTTTTGGCTCCAATAATTTATTGGAAATAGCTATAAATCAGGGTACTACAGACAGTTTTGGAGGAGCCGCATCTCTGTTCGGTCTAAAGAATGGCGACACCGTACGAATTGACTTTGAAGTGCGATGAAGCGAATAGTCAAAATGAAATTCAAGGAAGATCAGGTAAATGTCTTCCTAGATCTTTTTGAGAAGAAAAGAGACGCTATTGCCGCTTTCCAAGGTTGTCGTCACTTGGATTTATTGAGAGACAAGGAGGACTTGTGTATATTTTTCACTTACAGCATCTGGGATGGGCCAGCGGATCTAGACGCATACAGACACTCCACCTTATTCAAGGAACTATGGGCTCAGACCAAGATTTTATTTGCTGCACGCGCTGAAGCATGGAGTATAAACACAGAATGGAGCTCAGGATTGTGATGCGTCAAAAGTATCATGCCTCATGCCTTCAGTCGCTTCTTATATAAAGGATATTTTTGTCGGGCTATGATTAAAGAATTCTGCACAGGATAAGATATGTGGGCATTGCTTCATAAAGAGATAAACGGATTTCTATCTAGCCTCATCGGCTACATAGTCATTATGGTATTCCTACTCATGGTAGGACTCTTCCTTTGGGTGTTTCCAGGCGAGTTCAACTTGCTTGATAGGGGCTATGCCGAGTTGGACAGTCTTTTTCTTCTTGCTCCTTGGGTTTTCCTGTTTCTCATCCCTGCTATCACCATGCGTTCCTTCTCTGAAGAAAAGAGAACAGGTACTCTTGAACTTCTCTTGACAAAACCACTTAGTGACACTCGGATTATAGTAGCTAAATTCCTTGCGGGCTGGTTTCTAGCTTTGTTAAGCATTGTCCCTACACTCATTTATTACATCACAATTTCAAATCTGGCAGAGCCTGCAGGAAATGTAGATCATGGCGGAATCTGGGGTTCATACATAGGTCTAGCTTTCCTCAGTGCTGCCTTTGTGAGCATTGGAATTTTCGCTTCTTCTATTACCGTGAATCAGATAATCGCATTCATCTTGGCCATTTTCCTCTCTTTCTTCCTTTTCGTGGGATTAGAGTCTATAGCCAGTTTTGATTTGCTCGGCCCATTGGATAACGTCATGCTGAACCTGGGCATGAATGAGCATTACCGTTCCATGAGTCGAGGAGTAATAGATACGCGGGACATGATCTATTTCTTTGGACTGATTGGCATCTTTTTTCTATTGACCAAGGCAAGCATAGAAAGCAGGAAATGGTAAGGGAATATTCAAATAGAACCCAAAGCCTTTTTAGACTCCTCATGGGTCTAGTGATTGTCATGAGCGTAGTGGTCATGAGCGGTTTCCTCTTCAATCGTTTCGACCTTACTGAGGAAAAACGCCATACGTTGAAGGACGCGACAATAGAGATGCTAGAGAATCTTGAGGATGTCGTCTTCGTAAAGGTGTATTTGAAAGGAGAATATCCTGCTGAATACAAGAGGCTAGAACGCGAAATAAAAGAACGACTTGACGAGATGAAGGCTTACGCGGGAGCACGTCTCGAGTATGAGTTCATCAATCCTTCAGAGAGTGAGGACAATGAAACACGCAACAAGTTCTATCAATTCCTTCAGGACGAAGGCCTTCAATACACGAACATTACATTCAGGACGAATGACGGAATCTCAGAGAAAATAATCTTCCCAGGAGCTATCATCACCTATCGCGGTGAGAGCGCCCCTCTTCAATTATTGAAGAGCAATGAACGTGCTGCTGACCCTGAGATAATTAATAACTCAGTGATTAATCTTGAGTATGAATTTGCCCATACGATACGCAGGGTGACTTCGAAAAAAAAACCAAGCATTGCCTTTATTCAAGGTCATTCCGAGCTAAGCCGAATGGAAACCGCTGATGCAGAAAAACTACTTTCCGAAAGCTATCAAGTAGCCCGTGTAGAAATAAGTGGGCAGTTAAATTCCCTAAGCACCGCCATTTCTGAAGATGGTAAACAGCGGTTAAATTCCCACGACTTACTCATAATCGCTGACCCTGATTCTACCTTCAGTGATACAGATATGTTCCTTCTAGATCAGTACATCATGCGTGGTGGTAAAATCATGTGGTTCGTGGATCCTATCATGACTGACCTTGATAGTCTGCGAACTCAGCAGCAGACCATGGGTCTTCCTAGGAAATTAGGAATAGAGGAAATGCTATTTGATTATGGAGTGAGACTGAATAACAATATCCTCTTGGATAGAAATTGCGCACCTATAGGAATCACTACGGGAATGCGCGGAAATCAACCTCAAATAGAACTTTTCCCATGGTATTTTCAGCCGAAGTTAGTTCCAAGGTCACAGCACCCTATCGTAGGAAACATAGACCCTATCTTGACTGAATTCGTGAGCAGTATTGACACTATTTCACAGCCAGGAGTAAAGAAGACCATCCTCTTAACTACTTCAGAATTCACACGTGTCCTTAGACCTCCGGTGAGGATTAACTTGAACATAGTTTCCATTGACCCTGATTTTGGGAATAAGAAACAACCCTATCAGCCTGTAGCCGTGATCCTTGAAGGGCAATTCGAATCGGCATTCAAGAACAGAATCAGTCCTACCTATATTCAAGAAGGTTTCAAGTTCGTGGAGAAAAGCCTGAACACAAGCATGCTGATAGTGTCTGATGGAGACATTCTCAAGAACAAGTTGAGCTCTGATGGAAAGAATTATTTCACATTGGGCTATGATCGATATACGCAAAACAAGATTTACGGCAACAGAGAATTCTTGTTGAATGCAGTGAATTATATGTTGGATGAAACCAGTCTAATTTCCATTCGAACAAAGGGAATAAAGCTTCGTCAACTAGATCAGGAATACTTGATGAAGAACAAGGGAAGGGTGCAAGCATTTAACATGCTTATTCCGCTTTTATTGATTCTGATTCTCGGTCTTGTTTCGAATTTCATGCGCAAGATGCGCTATTCCAAATCTGAAAAAGCATGAACAAGAATCTGATTTATCTCTTTGTTGCTTTATTTATGGGACTCACGGCCTATTTCATTTATAACAACAAGAATGGAAGGGTCTCTGGCAGTGCGTTAAGTGAGTTCGCCATAGAAGACACAGCATCAATAGGATCGATTTGGATTGATGATGGACATAATCCGGCTATCACATTGAAAAGAGGTCTAGAAAAATTCTGGACCCTGAATGATAGCATGTCTGCCATGCCACATCAGATAGAGCTTTTAATGAGAACCTTTGTTCGAACCGGTGTTCAAAGTCCAGTGTCTACCTCGGCACGAGAGAATGTGATGAAAATTATTCTTAGCGATACCCGAAAAGTGAAGGTCTCAGACTTGAATGGTACCTGGATTAAGACGTGGTATGTAGGAGGAGCCACTGCAAATAATCAGGGGACATACGCTATTCTAGAAACTCCTGAAGATGGCTTGTCCAAGGAACCCTTCATCATAGAAGTGAGAGGATTCAGGGGATATCTGACCACGCGTTTCCATGGCATCATTAAGGATTGGAGATGGACTGGTGTCTTCTATCATCCCACCTTAAATATTGCGGAGATAGAAATAGAAACCCCAAAGAATCCGAGTAATGGTGTGAGAATCATTGTCCCAGATGACAGAAAAGACCAGATGAGCATAGTTGACTTCAAAGGAAAATCAGTAGCTGCGAATATGATAGACATCTCCACATTTGTTGAAAGCTTCAAGGCAGTTAATTTGGAGAGTTTTGAGTCTAGATTGACTACTGCACAGGAGGACTCTGTATTAGCCCAAGTGCCAGATTGTAAAATCACTGTGACGAATACTAAAGGTGAAAGAGAGTCTTGCACTATCTTTTTTAAAAGCCCCCCACCCATCTTTGATGGCACTGTAGTAGGTATAGATCCCGAGCGATTATATGTCTACTATAAGGGCGAGCTATGCCTAGGACAGCGATTGACCTTTGATAAGATCATGAAGGGGAAGGCTGATTTTCTTCAGCCTTAAGACCTAAGCACGGTCTAGAATAGTTGAAAAAAGGACATTCTAAATTAGTTTTTCCACCACTTTTCTGAAGGCTTTTAGCCATCTTTGTAGTCTAAAATCATTAGTACGACTATGAAATTCATCGTCTCAAGCTCTGCTCTTTTAAAGCAATTACAAAGTATAGCAGGAGTCCTGAACTCCAGCAACACCTTACCTATCTTGGATAATTTCTTGTTCGAGATTCAAGGAAAACAGCTTACGATTTCGGCCTCGGACCTAGAATCTACCATGGTCACTCGCACCACAGTAGAAGCTAAGGAAGAAGGAAGAATCGCAATTCCAGCTCGTTTGATCTTGGATACCTTGAAAAATTTCCCTGAACAACCTTTGACCTTCTCTGTCGATGAAAAGACATATGGTATGGAGATTTCTTCAGAGAATGGGAAGTTCAAACTCTCTGGTTTCAATGCCGATGAGTATCCTAAAGTACCTAACTTAGAATCTCCATCTAAGGTGAAACTTTCTGCCGAAGTTTTCTGTGAAGCAATCACTAGAACACTTTTTGCAACAGGAAATGATGACTTGAGACCAGTTATGTCAGGAGTCTTCTTTGAATTCGGGAAAGATCATCTTCGCTTTGTAGCCACAGATGCGCACAGACTTGTGCGCTACAGCAGAACTGATTCTATGGCCAAAGGCAATGCTAGTTTCATTGTTCCTAAGAAACCGCTGAATCTCTTGAAAGGACTTTTGGGTTCTACTTCAGCTGAAGTGGAGATTCAATACAATGATAAGAACGTACGTTTCACCTTTGATGAAATGACGGTTGTTTCTCGTTTAATTGATGGGAAATTCCCGACTTACGAGGCAGTTATCCCAGAGGTAAATCCAAATAAAATGACAATTTCACGTCCTAGCCTCTTGAGCTCAATCAGACGTGTCTCTATCTTTGCCAATAAGACTACTCATCAAGTGCGACTGAAGATTACTGGATCTGACCTTATCGTATCGGCTGAAGACCTTGATTTCGCTAACGAAGCGAATGAACGTCTTACCTGCTCTTATGAAGGAGAGGATATGGAGATAGGATTCAACTCAAAGTTCATAATAGATATGTTGAACAACTTGAATTGTGATGATGTCGTTCTAGAGATGAGTGCTCCTAACAGAGCGGGAATAATGGTGCCAGCCGTGCCGGCCAGCGAACATGAGGATATACTTATGCTGGTAATGCCCGTCATGTTGAACAACTGATTTGACTCTATGAATAATGCGTTTTATCCTATCCCTTTCAATCCTTCTTCTACATATATATGTAGAAGGTCAGCAATTGCTAGACGCTGAAGGATTTCAACCTGAGATAGGATCGCAGTTCATACTTCACACAGTTAAAGACCCACAGCTCACCTTCGATTCTAATTCAACTTTTTGGGATGCTAGTTCCTTGATTGTTCATAGGAGTCAAGCAGTCAGCATTACTGACCCTTCTTTGAGTCCCTTTAAAGATGAGTTTCCAAGAAGTAATCTTTGTTATAGCCTAGGATCAGGAAGCTACATATATGCTGAACTGAATGAGCAAGGCTATTTAAAACATGGAGGTGTAGCGGGTGAGACTGGGCTAATCATGAGCAATCCTGAGTTATATCTGAAGTTCCCTTTGAAGCTAGGTGCTCAATGGAGTGACAGTTTATCGTCTGAGTTCAGCACTGGTAATATTGATTTTGAACGAACTGGGAAAATAGAGGGAAAGGTATTGGGCCAAGGAACGCTAATCATGCCTTATGGAATACTGCAAGAAGTATTCATGTTAAGTATCACTGAGAAGCTTACTGATCATTATAAAATGATGGGAACTCCTATGCAGCTCTTGACTGAGAATGAAATTATTTGCTTTCTCAAGGCTGGGAACATAGAACCTATCCTTACGTGCACTCAAGGTAAGACTAATGGAGACGATAGCTCCAGCTATGCGACCTATATAGATTCAAGTTCAGTTCAATCTACTGGGAATACAGGCCCTTGGCATGGACTCACTTTAATTACAAATGCAGACGGAAGGAAAGATCTTCAATTTATCAGCGAGTTCAATGGCGAGGTAGAAATCAGACTGCTAGATGAACAAGGCAAGCAACTTCACAACATTTACTATGTATCGGTGAGTGCAGGTGCCTTTTCTTTTTCTATTCCTGGATTTACCGGTCAAAGGTATCTAGAATTGAGTTCGGTTGATCAAGTCACATTGGTCAAAATCACTGACTGATCATGAAGCCTAGAGCCAATCTCTGCTTTTGAAATATAAGAGCATGGCTAATCCTAAAAGAATCTCGGCTCCCCAAAAAATGTAGTATGCATAAGGATGATGCAGTTCCGGCAAGAACTCAAAATTAGTTCCATAAACACCAGCAATAAAGGTTAATGGAATGAACACAACCGAGAAAACCGTGAGTACTTTCAGAATCTCATTCTGTTTATTGTTCATCCCTGACTGATGAAGGTTCATTAAATCATTTAACATTTCTCGATAGAGCTCAACACTATCAACAGCCTGAATCTCCTTTGGAGTCCAGATCCTATCTAATGCATCTAGTACCCAAGTTATGGTCCCTCTAGGAATTAGCTTCTTGGCTACCACACCGTAACCTATTTCTTCACTAATAAATTGAATCTCCGTATCAGGGTGTATCATTTTAAGACTTGATTATTTAGTAAGAATGTGAGCTATATTTTTCATACTGATATATTTTGAATGAAATATTTTTGAGCCCTATGAAACATAAAGTTCCCTCAATATATGCCCCATAATAGAGGCTGTCATGTTTGCAGGTCAAAAATCAAGGCATTTTCAAAATAGGATACCTTTGGGATATGGAACACCTTAGTACTTCTTTTAGAAATAAGCCTCTCTTATTATACGTATCTATTCTCTGCTTTGGAATGACGCCTTGCTATGGAAACAAGCAATATGTATCTGTGGCTTCTCCTTCTCAGGAAAGCACAACTAGTATGATGATAGGTTCGTTTGATAGCTGTATACAAGTTGCAACTTATTCCAGTCACTATCCCATTACTCTTCATATGAATCAGATATGGAAGAACCATGAGGGTGCAGAGTATCTCTATGTAGAGCAATCCGCAAGCAGGATGCCTGAGAAACGATATACACAGCGGGTTTATAAGGTCACCAAAGAGAACATAGGAAATTTCATTTCTGAAGAATCTGTCTTGCCCTATAATTCTGTTTTCATAGGAAAATGTCAAGACCGAGCCTACATCAATCATTATGGCCCAGAGAATCAATGCCTCAGGGAAGGCTGCGCTTTATACTTGAAAAAGACATATTCTTTCCACTATATTGAAGAGACAGAGGAGAAGGGATGTTTTAGCACTGTGCTTGGAGCAAGCTATACAACATCCCAAGGAGAGATTTATCAGAATGCCATCAGCAGCTGGGATCAAGGATTCAACGACCAAAGAGAACATGTATGGGGCGCGGAAAAAGGACCCTATGTTTTTACGCGGAAAAAATGAAGAAATTCTTAGCCCCCTTGATCATATTGCTGCTACTCATTTCCTGTAGCGAACCACAAACACATGCCATCGAGCAAGAAAACGCAGTACCAAGTGATGTGAATCCAGCTGCGCCAGGGTTCAATAAAGCAGGTTCAGATAGCTTGGCTATAGACATAGCCGATAAGGTTATGATCGCTATGGGTGGACGTCAAATCTGGGAAGAAATAGAAACCTTAGACTGGACATTTTTCGGCAGAAGGAAGCTTCACTGGAATAAGCAAACAGGAGATGTAGATATTCTGATGATGAAAGATTCTACCGAGATCCATGTGAACCTGAACGACATGCAAGGACAGGTAATGCTTAAGGAAAATCCCAGTCTAAGTGCCGATAGTATCGCTACTTGGATGGAATATGGAAGGAGTATTTGGATTAATGACAGTTATTGGTTAATCATGCCATTCAAACTAAAAGACAGTGGCGTTACTTTGAAATATCTGCGAAAAGAATTCTTGAATAACCAGGTGGAAAGCCATGTCCTCGAACTTACTTTTCAGGACATTGGTGATACGCCTGAGAACAAGTATGAGGTTTTCGTGGATGTGAATAGTCATCTTGTGAATCAATGGTCCTTCTTCAATAATTATACGGACACTATCCCCGCATTCACCAACCCATGGACAGATTACCAGAACTACGAAGGAATACAGCTTTCTAGCCATCGCGGTGACAATGCGTTGACAGGTATTGCCGTTACAAAAGCTGCGTTCAATTCATCTAAGAATTAGCCTGATGCCAAGCAAAGAATTACTGGTTCAACGCATGTCTGTCTTGGGAAAAGTAGGCTTAGCTCTCTTGCTTGCTTATGCCATCCTCAAAGGCTTCAAAGGCGGAAATGACATCAACGTATTTCTGCATGCAGGTTCACAATTTCTGAATGGGGAGGACCTTTACATTTCTAATCCATTCAACCGATACCTCTATAGCCCACTTTTTGCGGCAATCATGGCTCCACTGAGTATGATTCCTTGGGAATTATCGCGAATTATTTGGGCACTCTTGAACATCGCATTAAGCTACCGTTGTTATCGTATTCTACGAGAGATGATTCCTGCAAATATTTGGAATAGCCGTGCTTCTTGGATATGGAAAACAGGAATTATTTTCTTGAGTTTCAATGCATTTAATCACAACCTTGTACTGGGTCAGATGACCGTAATCATCTTATGGATGACCATGGAAGGACTGTATCAAATATTCTTTGGCAAAGAATGGAAAGGTGCGGGATTATTAGCCCTTGGAATGAATATTAAAATCATTCCTATCATTGCTATTTCCTATGTATTTTTCAAAGGAAAGATTAGGGCAAGCTTTATAACTGGGGTGTTCCTCATTGCCAGTTTAATATTACCTGCATTGTTTGTGGGCTTCCAAGATAACATTTCACTGCATGAAAAATGGTTAAATGAAATCAATCCCAGCGGATCACGCTATGCTTGGGAAGAGAACACAGGCTGTGTTTCCTTGAATTGCATACTGCCTACTTTTTTCTTGCCTGCCACTGAGGATTCTAACAGACATTTAGAATTAGATACCTTGCTCTTTGCTGTAGAAGGAAGCACCTTAGTTCTTATGATTCAAGGAACTCGAATGCTAATCTTTTTTGGACTTCTATTTCTAATTTTCAAGCAGTGGAATAAGAGAGAAGAAAAACTGAGTTTATGGCGAGAGTGGTCCTTGCTCCTAATTGCTTCACTTCTCATATTACCTCATCAAATGAAGTACAGTATGCTCTATGCAATCCCAGCTATTATGTTGCTCTGGTTCAGCTTAAGTAGTGGGATTTCGAAAGGAATTCAGAAGTGGCTGATAATTACGGCACTTTTAGGAGCAATTGTCATCGCTCTGATGGGGAGGGATGTCATAGGCAGTGTGACCGTAAATTTTCTTGACCATTTCAGGTATATGGGCCTAACACTATTAGTCATTTATTTTGCTCTCCTTTTCACGTGGAAGATAAATCTTGAAGATTCTTAAGCTCCTTTTGGACCATGTAAAACTTCGGCTGTCTTCGATTCAAAGGCCATCTTTCTATGACCTCATATGCTGTCATTTAATCTCCTAATAATCTCAAAATGATGCAATTATAAATAAAATTGTGTATTATTAAGGATGTCACCTATTATATGGTATACAAGCTTATAGGAGAGTATTCCTTTGATTTCCTGCACTAATTACTTCGAAAGGAAGTTAAGAGTCTCAGCATAGTCCCAATGGAGAATTTTTTTTTGTAGTGTGCTGAGTGAGAAGAAAGGTCTAGAAGAATATATTCTGAATAACTAATATTCACTAGGAAGTAAATCACTTTACTTCCAAAATAGCGTTTATAGGGCGGGGGAATTGAATACAGATAGTGCATGGACATGAGGAATCATGAACCCATAGAATTCAAAAAAATATTAATCGACTTTTAAGATGCTTAAGGAAGTAACACCATCTGAGGCGCTCATGGAGCGAAGAAGCAATGCTGTAGCTAATGGAGTGGGGGTATTCAATACGGCCACGGTACAATCAGCGAAGGGCGCGATAATCACTGATGTCGAAGGGCGTGAGCTTATAGACTTCGCAGGAGGCATAGGTGTTGTGAATGCTGGTCACTGCCCTGAACCTGTAGTAGCTGCTATACGTGAGCAAGCAGGTAAGTACTTGCATACGAGTTTTAATGTAGTGACTTATGAGCCTTATATTGAGTTATGTGAGAAGCTCGCTGAGATCCTCCCACATGGGGAAAAGACAAAAGCAATGCTTATTTGTACAGGTGCCGAAGCAGTTGAAAATGCCATCAAAATTGCGCGTCAAGCGACAAGAGATATCAGAGATGTTCTCTATCTCAATAAGATCCTTCTTCAGATTCTGGAATTTTAAGTCAGGAATGATGCTTCCTTTAATGTGCTTTGTGGTGTCCATGATTAAATAAAAGCTCTCTATATGAAGAATTTACGCATTCACCTTAGCTAGGCGTATTGACGCTATAAAAACGAAAGACAGAAGAAGTAATCCCCTAATGAATGAATCTTATGGACTAATTAAGAGACCTTAACACGAAGTGAAGTCTCTTGAACCTCGCTCTAAATTATTCATTCTAAACTGGTTGAAGTCCTTTGAAAGATTAAGAAATACTCACCTTTCTCAGCACCTCATCTCCTACACAGCCAATCAGTTAGTCCCTTAATAAATAGACTCCATGAATCGTTGATTCCGCTTATCTTCGTATCCATGATAGTGATTACAGGAGCCGCAGGTTTTATAGGTAGTTGTCTTGTTTCAAAGCTGAATCAAGAAGGGTTTTATGACCTCGTTCTCGTAGATGATTTCGGAAGAGCAAAGGAGCTGGGCAAGATGAACAACTTGAAAGGCAAACGTTATACTGACAAAGTAAATCGTGATCTTTTCATTCCATGGCTCGAAAAGAATCAGTCCCTTGTGCAGTTCGTTTTCCATCTCGGTGCCCGCACTGACACTACCGAATTTGACAAGAAGATTTTCGATCGATTAAATCTTGATTACAGTAAGTCAGTCTGGAAAGCCTGTGTAGAATATGCACTTCCATTAGTCTATGCATCCTCAGCTGCGACTTATGGCTTGGGTGAAAATGGATATAAAGATGATCATGAAATCATTCCAAGTCTAAAGCCGCTAAACCCATACGGAGACAGCAAAAACGACTTTGACATATGGGCCTTAAAACAGAAGAAGAAACCTTTCTTCTGGGCTGGACTTAAGTTTTTCAATGTTTACGGCCCTAATGAATATCATAAAGGCAGAATGGCCTCTGTAGTCTTACATGCTTTCAGGCAGATCAAGGATAAAGGCAGCATGAAACTCTTCCGTTCTCATAAGGCAGAGTATAAGGACGGGATGCAATTAAGAGATTTCATCTATGTGAAGGATGTGGTGGATGTATGTTATTTCCTCATGCATCATAGAAAGAATAGCGCAATCTATAATTTAGGTACAGGAAGGGCCGAGCCTTTCAAAGAATTAGCAGAAAGAACCTTCGATGCCCTTGGTCATGAAATCGATATCAGTTATATCGATACCCCCAATGATATCAGAGATACTTATCAATATTACACCCAAGCAGAAATGAACAAGCTACGATCCATAGGGTATGACAAACCCTTCATGCCATTGAAAGAAGGAGTGAAGGACTATGTGCAGAATTACTTGAAGGAAGGAGCTTTTTATTGATCCCCTTCATTGCTTAACAATCATTCGAGACAGGTTGAATAGAGTCTGATTACCTTTGGAAATAGAATTGAACGCATAGCCCCATTGACCAATGACCAATAATGACATCATGAAAAAGCTGCGTGTCGCGCTTCAGTTGAGGAATAGCGACATTGTGCAAATACTAGAATTGGTCGATTTCAAGGCAAGTGAAAGCGAGTTAACTGCTTTTTTCAGATCGGAGGACCATGAAAAGTTCAGGCCACTGGGTGATCAGATGTTGCGCAATTTTTTGAATGGTCTTGTAATCCACATGCGCGGCCCTATGAAACCTGCGGATCCAAGCACAGTCAAGCCAAAACCTGCCGATGATACTGCGGATAAATCTTCCTTCAAAGCAAAGCGACCTTCAGATAAAAAGCCAGCTCATTTCAAGAAAACGAACTCAGAACAGAGCCCTCCTTTTAAAGGAAAAGGTCGCTCGAAAATCAACTTCAGCAGCGCTAGTTTGAAGCGTTCCAATAAGAAGCCTAATGACAATTCTTGAGTGAATCCTATCCATGAACAGTCCTGCTGATCACATTGAACTTTCTATAGTTATCCTTTGCTATCGATCAGAGGATTCCATCATTCCATTTGCACAGCGCACCAAGGAACATGCAGCCACGCTGTGTAAGGATTTTGAAATAGTTCTGGTAGGAAATTACTGGGAAGGAAGCAGTGATCGTACAAAGGAGGTGGTGGAGAATATTGCAGCTCAGGATCCTGTGTTCAGAGCTATCTGCGAGCCTAAGGAAGGTATGATGGGCTGGGACATGCGCAAAGGCCTTGAGAATGCCAGAGGAAAGTACATATGCGTAATAGATGGAGACGGTCAATTTCCTATAGAAAGTATCGCCCAATGCTATCATAAAATCAAGGAAGGAAAGCATGGTTTGGTCAAGACTTACAGAGAACAGCGTGGTGACGGTATTTACCGCAAGACCATCTCTGGAGTGTACAATTTCATTTTCATGTTGCTCTTCAATAACTTGCGTTCCAAGGACGTAAACAGCAAGCCGAAGATTCTCACCCGCGAAGCATTTGAGCAATTAGACCTATACTCTGATGACTGGTTCATAGATGCTGAGATCATGATTCAAATGGGCCGTAATAATATTCCATTTTATGAATTCCCTGTGGTATTCAAGGAGCTTGAAGGCAGAAGGTCTTTCGTGAAAGTGGGTGCCATTTTTGAGTTCCTGAAAAATCTCATTTCTTATCGTCTCAAGGAGTACGGAAAAAAGATAAAATGAGTGCTCCTAAGCGCATCTTCATCACTGGAATCAGTTCCTCAATCCTTAGCGGACTATGCAAGTCATTACAGGAAGAAAATCATGAACTTATAGGTCTGAGTAGAAATAAATTCGTCAGAAAAGGAATTCAAATCATCCAAGGAGACCTACAGGATCCCAGTTCTTGGAATAAAGAAGTACAGCACTGTGATCTAATTATTCATGCAGCTGCTATCACGCACACACATGATGAATCAAAGTACTACAGCGTAAATTATGAAGCAAGCAAGAAACTCATTGATGCATGTCCAAAATCAGCTGGATTTGTATTCATAAGCTCCCGAACGGCAGGAGAAAAAAGCGGTGCATATGGTCATAGTAAATGGATGGCCGAAGAATATTTGAAGGAAAATCATGCACGATATATAATTCTGAGCCCTTCAGAAGTATACGGTTCTGTGAAGAAGGAAGGAATAGAGAGCCTCGTCCACGATGCACAACACAAGAAGATTATTCCTTATCCAGCGGGAGTTAAGAGTCCACTCTCTCCTATTCACGTTGATGATTTGACGAGGCTTATGAAGAATTGGATTCTGGATAAAGATTGGCCAAAAGAATCTGTGATTCTCAACGGCCCTGAATATTTCCTTTATCCAGACTTGATCAAAGCGATAGCCAAGGCCTCAGGGAACAATCCTTTCCTTATTCCGATTCCTCGTTTTGCTATGAATATACTTGCGAAAGTATCTGCACTGATGCCAGGGAAATTACCTTTCACTTCTGATCAAGTGGCCAGACTCTATGCGCCTAAAAAGACAGTGCGCATGGACGATAAGTCCATGCGCACTATACACGATTATGTAAAGCTACTGATTGCTTAATCAGCGTTGTTCTTCATCGAATTCCGCAGCCTTTCTCGCTCTCTGCATCGGATTTTCCCCTTCAAATCGATCAGTATTGTCCTTGAATAATTTAAAGCGCGAAGGAGCGCTCTGAACGGGCCAAGCATTATTATCCATGTCCACATCTGCACATTCCTGGTAAGGATCCAAGATGATGGAGACTGCTGCTTTTTTCACTCTAAAAACCTTGGTCACTGTGAGATCATCCTTTCTCCATATCTCCGCTGGAATCCTTTGTATCTCTGAGGTACCATCCTCAAATGAGAATTTCACAATCAATGGCATAGGAAGCCCACCTTTATTCGTGAAGCTTATCTCATAGAACTGATCGGTACTTGTGATGACTTTGCGTTCTTTCTCATCGAGCCTGGTCATCATGTCCTTAAACTCTTGCCTGTCTAATCCTGTCACTTGGAATCTAGAATCTGAGGTATAGAAATCATCTATCGTAGGATCCTTTTCCAATCTCGTCTGCGGCACAGCTTCCTTATTGCGGATATAGTTCAACATATCGCTTTCCTTTTCCTGCTCCTTCATGTGCACGGCATTCCCTTGATCAGGATCACCATTGTCCACTTGGAACCATCTCACCCTGTCTAAGGAGATGTCAACGTTCTCATTGGTAAAGAACCAACCTCTCCAGAACCAATCTAGGTCCACGGCTGAAGCATCTTCCATCGTTCTGAAAAAATCTGCAGGCTCAGGATGTTTGAACATCCAGCGCTGAGAATATTCCTTGAATGCGAAATCAAAAAGTTCACGTCCCATGATGGTCTCACGCAAGATGTTTAATGCTGTTGCTGGCTTGCCGTATGCATTGTTTCCAAATTGGAAAATGCTCTCTGAATTAACCATTATAGGTGAGATCTTAGATTTATCTCCTTTCATATAATCAACGATATTCCTAGGCTCCCCTCTGCGTGAAGGATAATCACGATCCCATTCTTGCTCGGTCAGATATTGTAAGAAGGTGTTCAAGCCTTCATCCATCCAGGTCCATTGACGTTCATCTGAGGCGACAATCATTGGGAAATAATTATGCCCTACTTCATGGATAATCACACTGATCATTCCATACTTGGTTCTCTCATTATAGGTGCCATCTTTCTCAGGTCGACCTCCATTGAAACAAATCATAGGATACTCCATTCCTATCCATTTCGTATGCACTGAGATAGCAACCGGATAGGGATAATCAAAGGTGTGTTTACTATAGGTCTGCAGGGTCTGGGCGACAGCCTTCGTACTGTACTTCTCCCAAAGTGGATTCCCTTCTTTTGGATAATAACTCATAGCCATTATGGTGTTTCCGCTTTGCTTCACCCCCATAGCATCCCACATGAATTTACGTGAACTGGCCCATGCAAAATCACGCACATTCTCTGCTTTGAACGTCCAGGTCTTCATGGCCTTCTGACGACTCTTCTCATTCTGAGTGGCCTCTTCTTCTGTGATAATCAGAACAGGCATATCAGATGATTTGGATTTTTCCAATCTGTTCTGTTGCAATGCAGACATGACATTTTTAGGATTCTGTAAGACCCCTGTGCTCGCCACCACATGATCAGATGGCACTGTTAGGTTCACGGTATAGTCACCAAAAGAAAGGGTGAATTCACCTGCTCCTAAAAACTGCTTGTTCTGCCATCCTTCGTTATCAGAATACATGCACATGCGCGGATAGAACTGCGCGATGGTGTATAGGTAATTTCCATCTTCTTCGAAATACTCATAGCCTGAACGTCCTCCAATGGCCATGCGATCATTCACATTATACCACCACTTTACCTTGAAGGTATAGCTGCCTTTGGACGCCAATGTGCTGGCTAGATCCACACGCATCATGGTTCCATTGACGGTATAAAGAAGATTTTTTCCTCCCTTGTCTTTCACATAGTCTATCTTGAATCCACCATCGAAATCTGTGAATTGCCCTTCAAATTCCCCAAAGGAAATTTTCTCTTTCATAGTGTATTGATCCACCTTTTGACCATCTGAATCTTTGGCCCTCACATTCTGATCCAATTGCAACCAGAGGTACTTAAGCGCATCGGGAGAATTGTTGGTATAGGTGATAGTCTCCTCGCCATAAACCTTCTGATTTTCGTCATCTAGGCGTATGTCCATGACATAATCGGCCTTCTGCTGCCAATACTCGTGCCCAGGTGCACCTGAGGCTGTACGATAGGTATTGGGCGTAGGCAATTCCTGATGTAACTGCCTGAATTTGTTGTTGCTATAATGCTCATTCTGGGCTTGAATTCCCGCAGAAAAGAGGAAAAGCAACGAAAAGAGGAGGGGAAACTGCTTCATTATTTGATATTGCATGATTTAAGCCTTGAATATAAGTCCTGCTTCTACTATTACGCTTAATAAGTTATAAACGGTCCATCTATGCAGACCATCGGTATGATTTTCACAAAGCAGATCCTACCTTTGAAGAATGAGACTCCTCTTCCTATTCCTCATTCTGACAGCGATGGCTCCTGCCCATAAATTCTATGTGAGCATGACAGAGATTGAGTGGGAAGCTGAAGAAAAGGTGATGGGCATCACATCCCGCTTTTTTGTGGATGACCTGGAACGTGCATTAAATGCAAAAGGAAATTTGAAGATTCATGAAAAGAACAGCCCTGAGGTCTCCTTACAAATCAAGGCCTATTATATGGATCATTTTGACCTCTGGGACAATCAAGGAAATATAGTGATAGAATTCATCGGATATGAATTGGAGGATGACTTGATCTGGTGTTATGCCCAATGCAATCGCAGGCCTAATGCCAAGAGTTTATCCGCCAAGGCAGACTGGCTATGCGAGCGTTTTGATGAACAATCGAACATCCTTCATCTAAAGAATCCTGAGGGTATGAAGACGATGATTTTGAATGCTGGAAATTCCAGTTCTTCCTTTGACCAATGAGCCCTATCAGGTATTTCATATCATTCATCCTTTTGTTCTGTTTCAACGCACTAGATGCTCAGATTACAGCCGAGAAAAAGAAATTGACAGCCCTGCGCATCCATGATGAAGTGAAGATAGATGGAGTGATGGATGAAGAAGCATGGTCTCATGCAGCTATCGCAAACAAGTTCATTGTCAATGAACCCAATCCAGGAATTGCTTCTCACTTTGACTCGGAGATTAAGATATTATATGATGACGAGGCCATTTACATAGGCGCCTTGTTGAAAGACGCTCATCCTGATAGCATTCTCAAACAGCTTACTCAGCGGGATGAACTTGGAAATTCTGATTTTTTCGCGGTGACCTTTGACTGTTATCGTGATGGTATAAATGGACTTGAATTCGTAGTCACCGCAGCAGGTGTTCAACAGGACACCAAGTACAGCCAGAATCAACAGGACGTGAACTGGAATGCGGTTTGGTGGAGCAAGATTGGATTCACTGATGATGGCTGGGCAGTTGAGATGAAGATCCCGTATGCGGCACTTCGTTTTCCTGACAAACCAGAGCAGATATGGCACTTGAATTTCCAAAGAAGCATCAGAAGGGTACGTGAGCAGAGTTATTGGAATGAAATAAAACCACAGGTAGCAGGCTTTTTTAATCAGTGCGGATTACTTCAGGGAATAAAGGATATCAAGGCTCCGTTGCGCCTGTTTTTTTATCCTTACATCAGCACTTATATTCAGCAAGATGAATCTCAAGGAACTAAATGGGAGCATCTGATTAATGGAGGAATGGATTTGAAATATGGAATCAATGATGCCTTCACCTTGGACATGACCTTAATCCCTGACTTCGGGCAGGTACAATCAGATAATCAGGTATTGAATTTGAGCCCTTTTGAAGTACAGTTCAATGAGAATCGTCAATTCTTTACCGAGGGAACTGAGCTATTCAATAAGGCCAATCTTTTTTATTCTCGAAGGATAGGCGGGACTCCATTTAACTACGGTAATGTCTATGATGATTTGAGTGACAGTGAAGAGGTAATTTCTAATCCTAGAGAGAGTCGTTTGCTCAATGCTACCAAGGTTTCAGGAAGGAATGAAAATGGCCTAGGAATAGGTGTTTTCAATGCTATCACAGCAACATCTGAAGCAACGATAAGAGACACTGAAACAGGAAATGAACGGACTGTAATTACGGATCCATTCACGAATTATAACGTCTTTGTTTTAGACCAAAATCTTTGGCCAAACAGTTATGTAAGCCTTATCAATACCAATGTATGGCGAGCAGGTCAAGCATATGAAGCAAATGTCACTGGGACTGAATTTAAATTGGCAACCAAGGATAATTCTTGGAATATCAATGGAGTGGGATCAGTGAGTCAGAAGTACTTCTCAGACAGCACTGCCCTTGGTCATAATTTTACCACGAACATTGAAAAAACTAGCGGGCAGTTCAATTTTGGGATAGGGCAGAATTTCGAATCACATACCTATGATCGAAATGACTTGGGTTTCCTCTTCAATAATAACGAGAACAGCTTTTACGGATTTGCAGCTTACAATATTTTTGAACCTTTTGGAAAGTTCAATCGATATCGTTTGAATGCTGACGTGTATTACTCCAGGCTAGACCAACCTGATGTGTTCAATAATTTCGGAGTATACGTTGAGAATTTTTTCATGACACGTAAGTTCCATGCCTTTAATCTGTGGATGAATGCACAGCCATTGCTTAGCTATGACTATTTCGAACCCCGAGAGACAGGACGCTTTTATACCTTTCCAATAAATTATAATTGGGGCGGCTGGATCTCCAGTGATTACCGCAAGAAATTCGCTTTAGACGCAGGGGTGAATTACCGCTGGTTCGATGAATTCGCCCGTGATCGTTTCAACTGGAACATCGCACCTCGCTTTAGAGTCAGTGATAAGCTATTGCAGATTGTTCAATTCAACGTGAGCAATTTCGATCAAGACATAGGTTGGGTGAATACTACAGATGATGGAATCATTCTCGGGTCAAGAGATCTAGATAGCTACCAGACCATCTGGACCACCAGCTATGTGTTCAACGAATTAATGTCTCTCTCCTTTCGTATGAGGCATTATTGGACTCGTGTGAAGTATGTGGACTATCATCTCTTGGGAAATGAAGGAGAGCTTCTAGAAACCACGTACAGCGGTCTAGAAGAAGATGGAAGCAGCAGCCATAATGTGAATTTTAATGCATTCAACATTGACTTAGTATATCGTTGGGTTTTCTCTCCGGGTAGTGAAATCAGAGTGGTATGGAAGAACAGCATTCTGGGTTCTGACACCCAACTTCAATACGACTACAGAGACAACATAAGAGAGACTTTCTCCTATGATCAGCTGAATAGTTTCAGCTTGCGTGTGCTCTACTTCTTAGACTATAGAAGTCTCAAAAAGAAGAAATAAAAAAGGCAGGTATTACCCTGCCCTTTTCTCCTTATCGTGTGAAGACCATTCTAGTGATGTAGATGCCCTCGGAGTCATCTTTGCCTGCTTTACTCTCTACTCCAGTAGCGAAAAAAGAAAGCGTCCAACCATCAACCGAAAGTTCATTCATGCGAGCTGTAATCATGGCATCATTAGACGCTATGTTTTGGAAATTGATTCCAACTCCGCTATAGAAGTTGAGGAGTTTTGTTTCATTGAACTCATCCACTTTCAAGTCGCTTCGTTTAACGGATCCTTGCCCGCTAGTCTTTCCGTCAGTTCTGCCCGTAGTAGATTCAGCAGTATTCACCTCCGTAGTATTCTCTACCATTCTGGAACGACCAAGTCCCATGGGAACAATAGACTCAATAATGGTGATTACTTTGTATTCCTTAGCCGGAGCTAAAGTTTTCGCGTTGTCTTGGGCTGTAGCACTTGAAGCAAGGAGCAGCGCTATCAGTAATATTTGAATAGTTTTCATGGGTACATTATTTTGACAAATCTCCGAACAAAATCTGTACCACAAGCGATTAAATTAAAACGCCATAGTTTTTATTCCATATTCGCTCTAAAATCTGTGAGCAATTCTCTAAGATTTTCAATTAAAGCTACAATAGGATCATCAGAATCCTCTCCTAAATATTCATCTACAATGGCGCTGGCCTCTTCTATGGAATCATATTGGAAAGGCCCTTCCATGTTCTCGATCACGGTCAAGGCTTCTACAGCGCACATATAATCTCCCTCCACTGCGGCTCGAGTTACTTTGTCAATGGCCTCACTTGGATAGAATCCTGAACTCCAGAGCGAATAAAGTATGAGCGCTCTATCCTCCTTGTACTTTTCTATTCCCAGCGCTTCAACCAATGGCTCTACCACGGTATCAGACTTTAAGCAACTCATGATGTCTCTGATCTCTTCCTGAAAATCAGCATCACCGCTCGCTGTGTACACATCTAAAAGCGGGTGAATCACAGAACCATTTCCCTCTTCACGAATGGTTTTGAGCCCTGTCATAGCCGTAGTCCTATCTGTTGAGAACAACTGCACCATGGCATCCTTTAATTTTTTACTCTGCTTCATTTCCATGCTCATCTATTTCCAAAAATGCTACTTCCTATTCTGACCATCGTGCTTCCTTCCTCGATGGCAATTTTATGATCTCCGCTCATTCCCATGGAGAGGGTGTCAAAGTTTTCTCCCCTGTCATTTTTGAGAGAATCAAATGTATTCTTGAGTGACTTGAATTCAGTTCGTATTTGCTTTTCATCTTCCGTAAATGTTGCCATACCCATTAGACCCCTGACGACAATATGCGGATAGCGCTCAAGAAGTTTCTTACTTGAAATCATGTGCAAATTCTCTTCATCGAATCCGTGTTTCTGTTCTTCTTTTGCAATGTGTACTTGCAAGAGCACATCTATTTTTCGATCAATCTTTTTTGCACGCTTTTCTATCTCATCGAGCAGACCAAGGCTATCAATGGAGTGGATCATGGCCACTTCATGAATGATGTATTTCACCTTATTGGATTGAAGGTGTCCTATCATATGCCATTGAATATCCTCAGGCATAGACGCTGCTTTCTCGGCTAATTCCTGCGGTCTATTCTCCCCGAAAATCCGTTGTCCTGCATCATAGGCTTCTTGGATTAAAGACATGGGTTTAGTCTTACTCACTGCGACTAATGTAACGTGGGCAGGAAGTGTCTTTTGAAACTCCTTTAATGCTGTGCTGATTTCAGACATGGGTTCAGTGTTTATTCAGACTGTATATCGTCAATGCGCTGCGCAACTTCGGTTCTACCCATGTTGATTTAGGCGGCATGGTATCTCCTCTATCTGCGACCGCGAAGACTTCTTCAATGGCCACGGGATATAGCGCGATGCCAATCTGCGAGCGACCTGAATCTACTTCCTTCATGATAGAAGCGATTCCCTTTTCACCGCTGATAAACGAAATGCGTTTGTCATTTTTTAAATCCTCTATCCCGAAAATTGGAGACAGAATTTGCTCCGAACAAAGTTCTGTATCTAATCTTTCCAAAGCTGGCTTTTTCAATTCAAGATGATACCATGTATGATCCATGTAGATACTGAATTGACCCTTAGCTTTAGGGCGGGAATCAGCTTGTGGAGCTTTGAGTGTAAATTCAGATTCTAGTTTCTTAAGCACAGCTTCCTTGTCCAAAGCTTGACCTGTATTAATCAACCTATGAAACGCATGAATTTTCATTTGAGAAGCAGGAAGTAGATAGGACATGAAGAAATCATGCGGAGCTTCATTTCCAAAACCTCCTCCATTTCTATCCTCGGTCAACTTAGCTGAGGAAGCACTGCGGTGATGACCGTCAGCAATGTAGAATGCTGAAACCTGTTCAAATGCTTTGCGAAAAGCTTCTACTTTCTCTTCCTTTTGAACGAACCAGACGGTATGTCTTAATTCATCTGTGGTACTGAAATCGTAGATGGGAGTTTCCTTTTGCGCTTCTTCAATGAGCGCATCTATCTTCACATCATCAGCATAACTCAGTAAGACAGGCTCTGCATTTATCCCAGTGATATCTAGGTAATTCTTGAACATCTCTTCCCTCTTGGTCAAGGTCTGTTCATGCTTCTTGATATTATCCTCATGATAATCTTTAGAGGAAGTAGCCGCAATCAATCCGGTGAAACTCGCATCCTTTGACTGCTGCGTATAGATGTAATATCCTGGGGTATCATCTTGGATGAAGAATCCCTTCTGATAGAATTCGAGATACTTATCTCTCACTTTCTGGAAGAGTTCAGTACTCCCAGCACTTGCTCTTTCCTCCGATATAAAATCAGGATTAATAATATGGATGAAGGAATAGGGATTGCTTTCTAATTTCTGCCTCAGCGCATCCTCTTCATAGCTTATGTAAGAACGTGACACCACGAGTCCCACCTTATCAGGAGCGGGGCGTATGGCACGAAAAGGACGAGCGATAGGCATGATTCAGGATTCGAAATGTTCAAAAATCAGGTCGGCCAATTCCTCTCCTATGCGATCCTGCGCTTCTAGCGTAGCCGCTCCAATATGCGGAGTCAGCGAGATCTTCGCATGCTTCATCAAGTCCTCACGTGGAGTAGGTTCATTCTCGAACACATCCAAGGCAGCATAGGCTAAGTGTCCTGAATCCAAAGCTGCGATCAATGCAGTTTCATCTACCACACCTCCTCTGGCCGCATTGACCAAGAACGAACCCTTTTTCATGCTCGCTAATTCGGCAGCACCAAGAACGGCAGCGCCATTCGCTTGCTTAGGAACGTGAAGGGAAATAAAATCACTTTGGGCTAGCAATTCTTTCATTGAAACGCGCTCAATAGGAACATTCAATTTTCCCATTCCGTGGATCTTCACTTTAATAGAAGCCAAGTCAGAATACGGATCGAAAGCGATGACACGCATTCCGGCACCTAGCGCAAGTCGCGCAGTAGCCTGACCTATGCGACCTATTCCGATCACACCCAAGGTCTTTCCGCCAAGCTCTACTCCTTTCGCATATTTCTTTTTCAATGCAGCAAATTGACCTGCACCTTCAACTGGCATTTTGCGATTCGCATCATGCAGGTGACGCGCCATGGTGTACATGTGCGCCATGACCAATTCAGCCACAGAGTCGCTAGAAGAAGCAGGAGTGTTAGCCACAGTGCGCCCTATTTCACGTGCATAGGCCACATCTATATTATCCATTCCCACACCGCCACGGCCTATGAAACTTAGCCCCGGACAAGCGTCTATGAGTTCCTTGCGCGCAGTGGTCGCTGATCTCACGAGTAAGGCCTCATAGCCTTCCGTATTGATCGCGTTGGCAAGGGCATCTTGAGCCACATTCTCAGTGACTACGGTATAGCCTTTCTCTTCTAGTTTCTTCTTTCCGGCTGCTGAAATACCGTCATTCGCAAGGATCTTCTTCATGGATCTTGTAGCTGTTTTTAAGGATAATGAAGGCCCTGAATCAGGCGCCTTTTTCTAGTTCTTTCATGCAATTTACAAGCACTTGCACTGACTCGAGAGGAAGGGCATTGTACATGGATGCGCGGTAACCACCTACGCTTCTGTGACCAGCTATTCCGCTGATGCCCGCTTCTTTCCACATTTTATCCCAACGTGCAGTAAGTGCTTCATCGTTCAATACGAAAGTCGGGTTCATCAAGGAACGATCCTCCGTGGCTACCACACCTTTGAACAATGGATTACGATCTACTTCACCATAAAGTAAAGCAGCCTTCGCTTCATTTCTTTTCTGAATAGCAGGCACTCCACCGAAGTCCTTCAACCATTCTAGATTAAGCATAGCCACATAAATAGGGAATACCGGAGGCGTGTTATACATGCTGTCCTTGCTGATTTGCAGAGGAAGGTCAAGCATGGATGGAATATCTCTTCCTGTCTTGCCCAAGGCATCTTCCTTCACGATATAAACAGTAGAACCCGCAGGTCCCATATTCTTCTGAGCACCTGCATAAATAAGGTCGAACTTAGATACATCAATGGTCTTGCTAAAGATATCCGAACTCATATCGGAAATCAAAGGGATAGGGCATGAAGGAATATCATGAAACTGTGTCCCGAAGATGGTATTATTCGTAGTGAGGTGCAGATAATCAGCATCGCTAGGAATGGTGTAGCCTTTAGGGATATAGGAGAAATTCTTGTCTTCGCTGCTGGCGAGCACCTCTACTTTACCCAGTTTCTTGGCTTCTTTTATAGCTCCTGCAGCCCAGGTTCCAGTGTTGACATATGCGCCTTTACCGTCCTTTTTCATGAAATTCATGGCAGAGAGGTAGAAGCCAAGGCTGGCACCACCTTGAAGGAAAAGCACTTGATATCCCGCAGGGACATGGAGAAGTTCCTTGACTAAGGCCCTTGCTTTTTCCATGACATCAACAAAGGCAGAACTCCTATGAGACATCTCAAGCAGGGAAAGCCCTGAACCGTTAAATTCTATACAGGCCTCAGCGGCCTTTTGCATGACTTCTGCAGGCAGGATACATGGCCCTGCGCTGTAATTATGGACTTTCTTGGTCATGGTTATATTGCTCATGCTGCGAAGGTACAATCTAGAAGGGAGGGAACAAGGGCTTTAGTGGAGAAGGCTGTGGAAGCCTAGTTCTTGATGACTTTCAGGTTCTGAATGGCATCAGCACTATGAACAGAGAGGATATAGCTACCCGGAGATACATCATCTAATGAAATCTGACGCTCTGTGGTGCCTATGTTCATTACCAGTCTTCCCACTTGATCATAGAGGAGCATGGATTGCACCTTCAAATAACCCGGTATCTGTGGGCTCAGGTAAGAAACCCTAAGACTGGTTCCATTCTTCAGCCAGCAACTATTTTGATATGGAAGACTCGCTAATTCCAGAAGTGATATGTCTTGATCAAGTTATGAGAACTTTAGACTAGAACGGGTCAAAGACCCTAGAGTCACATAGCGCAGCAATACAAATGCTGCGAAGAGGGGCGGTTCACTTAAATGCTTTCAAGCACATCATAAGCTCATTCACTAATACAGAGTTGGAAGATAGAATATCCGTTTTTAAACGCTTATAAACGTTTAACTCGCGCTTT
>ERZ888423.606-NODE-606-length-36008-cov-53.294162_pt1 | contig 36008 bp, 33 predicted proteins | sample MGYA00520523_ERZ888423 | MGnify/ENA primary metagenome ERZ888423 (study PRJEB32303, sample SAMEA104408611) | aquatic metagenome | biome: Brackish water; feature: Pelagic; material: water | place: Baltic Sea | collected 2014-06-08T10:24:00 | depth 30,27 m ... | reverse complement strand
AGCGTCACGGGCGCGGTCGAGCAAGAGGATTTCTTTTACGCCCCCGACCCGTCAAGCCAGCTGGCCTGTGCCATCGCGGGCAATATCGCGATGAATTCGGGCGGCGCGCATTGTCTGAAATACGGGGTGACAACCAACAATCTCCTGGGCGTGACGATGGTCACCATGGAGGGCGAGGTGCTGGAGATCGGCGGCGCGCATCTGGATGCGGGCGGCTATGACCTGCTTGGGGTGATCTGCGGCTCAGAGGGGCAATTGGGCGTCGTCACCGAGGCCACTTTGCGCATCCTCAGAAAGCCCGAAGGTGCCCGGCCCGTGCTGATCGGCTATGACAGCAACGAGGTGGCGGGGGCCTGTGTCAGTGACATCATCAAGGCGGGCATCCTGCCCGTGGCCATCGAATTCATGGACCGCCCCTGTATCGAGGCGACCGAGGCTTTTGCCAAGGCGGGCTATCCGATGTGCGAGGCGCTGTTGATCGTGGAGGTCGAGGGCAGCCCGGCCGAGATCGATGAACAGCTGGCCCTGATCAAGGCCATTGCCCAAGCCCACAACCCGGTCGAGTTGCGCGAAGCCCAAACCGCCGATGAGGCCAAGCGCATCTGGCTGGGTCGCAAATCGGCCTTTGGTGCCATGGGGCAGATCAACGATTACATGTGCCTTGACGGCACGATCCCGGTGTCGTCGCTTCCCTATGTGCTCAGGCGCATCGGCGAGATGTCCAAGGCATATGGCCTGGGCGTGGCCAATGTGTTCCATGCGGGCGATGGCAACATGCATCCGCTGATCTTGTTTGATGCCAACAAGCCCGGCGATCTGGAATTGTGCGAGGCCTTTGGTGCCGATGTCCTGAAGCTTTGTGTCGAGGTCGGTGGCTGTCTGACCGGCGAGCATGGCGTGGGGATCGAAAAGCGCGATCTGATGAGCGTGCAATTCGCGCCCGCCGATCTGGAAGCACAGATGCGTGTCAAGGATGTGTTTGATCCCGGCTGGCTTTTGAACCCCGCCAAGGTCTTTCCGCTGGACACGTCGCGGTCGCGGCGCGAGGCAGGTGTCGCCGCCTGACGGCGCCGACCCGCCGGGGGGCCAGCCCCCCGGACCCCCCGGAGTATTTGAAAAGCAAAGATCGACGAAAGAGGCGCCTGTGCTGCACCCTGCAACGGAAAGCGAAGTGAGCGAGATCCTGGCCGGTGCCACGGGGCCGCTGCGTGTGATCGGGGGCGGCACGCGGACGATCGGGCGGCCCGTGGTGGGCGAGGTGATATCGATCGCGGGTCTGCGCGGATTGGAGCTTTATGAACCCGGCTCACTGACGATCGTGGTGCGTGCAGGCACCCCCGTGGCCGAGGTCGAGGCGATGCTGGCCGCGCAGGGGCAGCGCCTGCCCTTTGAGCCGATGGATCATCGGGTGCTGTTGGGCACCCAAGGCGAGCCGACGATCGGCGGTGTGGTGGCGGCCAATGTCTCGGGGCCGCGGCGCATTCAGGCAGGGGCCGCGCGCGACAGCCTGATCGGTTTGCGCTTTGTGGATGGTTCGGGCAGCGTGATCAAGAACGGCGGCCGGGTGATGAAGAACGTCACCGGCTATGACCTGGTCAAGCTGATGGCGGGAAGCTGGGGCACGCTGGGCGTGCTGACCGAGGTGGCATTCAAGGTCTTGCCGGCGCCGGGCGCGGCGGCATCTTTGCACCTGAGCGGTCTTTCGGATGCCCGCGCGCTCGCGGCGATGTCGGCGGCGCTGGGGTCACCCTTCGAGGTGAACGGGGCCGCGCATCTGCCGCAATCCGGGCAGACCATGTTGCGCATCGAAGGGCTTGCCGCAAGCGTCGCCTATCGCGCCGAGAGGTTGGCCAATCTGTTGGCGCCTTTTGGGGCCGTATCGGTCGATGCGGATGGGGCGCGGGTGGCCGCGATCTGGCGTGATCTGCGCGATGTGGCCGCCTTTGCGGGGCGGGTGGGCGATGTCTGGCGCGTGTCGGTCAAACCCTCGGATGCGCCCGGCCTTGCCGCGCGCATCGGCGGCGAGGTGATCTATGATTGGGGCGGTGGGCTGATCTGGGCGCTGGTGCCCGAGGGCACCGACCTGCGGGCGGGGCTTGGGAATTTTGCGGGCCATGCCACGCTGATCCGGGCCGATGCGTCCACCCGTGCGCGCATTGCGCCGTTTCACCCCGAGCCAGCGCCGCTTGCCGCAATCGCGGCGCGGTTGCGCGCCAAATTCGACCCAAGGGGCATTTTGAACCCCGGATTGATGACTGCATAAGGGAACATGCAAGATGATCGCTGAGGCCATTCTTTCTGCTCTGCCGGCCGCCGCGCTGTTTGGAGCACTTGTCTTGATGCATGACCGCAAGCTTGGGGCGCTTTTGGCGCAAGGGGCGCTGGTGGTCGCTGTGGGTTTGATTTTTGTCGCGATCCTGTCGGACGGTGGCGCGCTGGGGTTCAGCACAGCCGGTCTGGCGGGACTGGGCATAGCCCTTGTCTCGGCGGCTGTGTCGGGGATGCTCTACCACCTGTATCTGGGACGGTTCACGCGGGTATGGGCCGCGCGTGCCGTGTTCACGACGTTGTTCATGGGCGTGTCAGCCGTGTTCAGCGTGGTCCTTTTGTCCCTGATCTGAGGCCGCGCGGATGCAGACGAACTTTACCCCTGTCCAGCTTGCCGATCCGGTCACCGCGCGGTCGAACGCGGTGCTGCGATCTTGCGTGCATTGCGGATTTTGCACTGCCACCTGCCCCACCTATCAGGTCTTGGGCGACGAATTGGACAGCCCGCGAGGGCGCATCTATCTTATAAAAGATATGCTTGAAAAAGGGCGGCCTGCGGATGCCAGGACGGTGCAGCATATCGACCGCTGCCTGTCGTGTCTGGCCTGCATGACCACCTGCCCTTCGGGGGTGCATTACATGCATCTGGTCGATCATGCGCGCGAATACATCGAACAGACCTATCGCAGGCCCCTGTTCGAGCGGGTGTTGCGCTGGATGCTGGCCAAGATATTGCCCTATCCGACGCGGTTCCGCGTGGCGCTGCTGGGCGCCAAGATCGGGCGGCCCTTTGCCTTTCTGATGCCAGATGCGCGGCTCAAGGCGATGCTGGCGATGGCGCCCAAGGTGATCCCACCTGTGTCGCGCAATGACGACCCACAAGTGTTCGCGGCACATGGCCCGCGCAAGATGCGCGTGGCGCTGATGACGGGCTGTGCGCAGCGCGCGCTCAACACCGACATCAACGATGCCACCATCAGGCTTTTGACGCGGCTGGGCTGCGATGTGGTCATCGCCGAGGGGCAGGGGTGCTGTGGCGCGCTGACCCATCACATGGGCAAGACCGCCGAAAGCCACGCAACGGCGGCCCGTAACATTCGGGCATGGACGCGCGAGATGGCGGGCGAAGGTCTGGATGCCATCGTGATCAACACCAGCGGTTGCGGCACCACCATCAAGGATTACGGGCATATGTTCGCCCATGATCCGCTGGCCGGCGACGCGGCCGCCGTGGCTGCCAAGGCGATGGATGTTTCCGAGGTTCTGATGAAGCTGGACCTGCCCGCCGCGACGATGGGGCTGCGGGTCGCCTATCACGCGGCCTGTTCCTTGCAGCACGGCCAACAGATCAAGACCTTTCCCAAGGATCTGCTCAAGCGCGCGGGGTTCAGCGTGGTCGAGCCTGCCGACAGCCATCTGTGCTGTGGGTCGGCGGGCACCTATAATCTGATGCAGCCCGAGATTTCGGGCCAACTCAAGGCGCGCAAGATCGACACGATCGAGGCCACGCGCCCCGATGTCATCGCGGCGGGCAACATCGGCTGCATGATGCAGATCGGGTCGGGCACGGATATTCCCATCGTGCATACCGTCGAGCTCTTGGATTGGGCCACGGGTGGACCCCGGCCCGCGGCATTCGATGCGCCGGGCAAGCGCGCCGTCGGGGTGCCGATCTTGCGCTAGGCCCATCGCGGGCCACGCGGCGGGCCGGTCTTGAAAGGCCGTTTTTGCTTTCCTACCTTGTGGATCAGGGCGGTGCCGCAATGTCGGGCTGTCCCGATCAACCCATGAGCCGTGCCCGCTGTCGGGGCGGCTCGTCAATCCAGTTGTCGCTCGATGGAGGATGACAGATGCGCACTTATGACCTGACCCCGCTTTACCGGGCCACTGTCGGTTTCGACCGCATGGCCGATCTTCTGGATCGTGTGCTGACCCAGGACAGCGCCGCCAGCACCTATCCACCCTACAACATCGAGAAAACGGCCGACGGGTCCTATCGCATCTCGATCGCGGTGGCGGGCTTTGGCGCCGATGAGTTGAGCGTCGAGCAACGCGAGCAAGAGCTTGTCGTTGCCGCCCGCAAGGCACAAGAGGATGGCGCGCCCATCTATCTGCACCGGGGCATCGCCACACGCGCCTTTGAAAAACGGTTTCAACTGGCCGATCATGTGCGCGTGACCGGCGCGATGCATGAAAACGGCATGTTGCATGTCGACCTGCTGCACGAGGTGCCCGAGGCGTTGAAGCCGCGCCAGATTGCGATCACCCGTGTCGCCCCGCATCTGATCGAGGGCCAAACGGCCTGATCCTGACGCAAGCCGGCATCATGGGGGCAATCCATTCGGGTTGCCCTTTTTTGCCGCCCGTGGGTGCCCCTATCCGCCCTGTGGTGGCAGCGGGCCAAGCCAGACCGCTACCCCCCCAAGGATCAGCGCGGCCAGAAACAACCGCCGCAAGAGCCTGCGAAAGACAAAAGCCACCGCTGCTGCGGCCAGCGCCATGGCGATGCCGCCCTCGGGGCCAAGCGCCGCGTTTCCCAAAAAGCCACCCGATCCCAAGGCAAGGGCGATGGACAGTTTGTTCAGCATCCAAAGCCCCCATGGCCCGCCGGTTTGGGTGGGCGCTGCTGTGTCATGCGGGGCTCACAGGGGACAGGCGCCGCAGCAAGACGAAGCCCGCCAAGGGCGCCGCGGCACATAGCGCGATCACCGCGCCATAGCCTGCCAGATCGGCCAGCACAGCCCCCAAACCGGGCGCCAACGCAAAGGCGAACAACGACAGACGCGCCACGCGCCCTGCGGTTTCGCCGAACCCGGCCTCGCCCATCACCTCGCGGGTGACGACGGGTCGCAGGATCGAGATGACGCCGTTGCCGATGCCTTGGGCCAGCGCAAAGACAAGGGCCATCGCCGGGATCGCCGCCGCCGCCCCCATCGCCAGTGCCGCCAGCATCAAGACGACAAACGCGCCCAGCGCCACCTGTCGCGCGGCGACGCGTGCCCCCGCCAACATCAACAGGATGCGGGCGACCACCTGTGCCGGGCCGATGGTCGATGCGGCAAGGATGCCCAGCCCGTCGGGCACCCCAAGGGCCGCCATCAGCGGCAACAGATGCGCCAGCAAGATGCCCGATCCCAGAGCGGTCAGCGCAAACCCCCCAGCGAGCGGCCAAAAGCCCGCCCGCGCAGCCCCATCGGGCGCCATTTGGTCCGATGCGGTGGCGCGCGGCAAGCGTGCGGCCGCCTCGGTTTCAAGCCGTGCGGCCGCCAGCCACAAGAGCGGCACGACCAGCACCAAGACAAGCCCCACCAGAACCCAGATGGCGGCCCGCCAGCCGCCGATCTCGGTCATCACGGCTGTCAGCGGATAGGCCAGCGTCGATGCAAAGCCTGCCGCCAGCGTGATCGCCGTGATGGCCGCGCGCGCTTGCGCCCCGCGCGCGCGGGTGACGACCGAAAAGGTCGCGTCATAAAGCGTGGCACCCATCATCAGCCCAAGCCACGCCCAGACGGCATAAAATTGCCAAAGTGCCTGCACCTGTGTCAGCGCGGCCAACCCCATCAGGGCGCCCAAGGCCCCCAGCGGCATGCCCAAGGGGGCACGCCCCCGATCGATCAGACGACCCACCCATGGCGCGGTCAGACCCTGCACCGCCAGCGCAAGGCTGAAGGCCCCCATGGCCTGTGTCGCCGACCAGCCGAATTCGCCCTGCCAATGCAGCACAAGCGCGGGAAAACTGTAGAAGATCGCGGCCCAGATCACTGTCTCGGACAGCATGAAGGCCAGGATCGCGGGGTCCCGCCAAGCCGGGGGCGTCAGCGTCATGAGATCAGAACCATTGGCCGGGTTCCATCAGTCCAAGCTCCATCAATTGCTGGGACGACCAGTGGAACGGGGTCGATTTGTGCCAGCGGAAATCGGTCACGTCATGGCGAGAGCCGGGATTGGTGCGCAGTGCCTTTGCCGCCCGGAACGAACAGATCGCCGCCGTCAGCGAATGATGCCATTCACAGGCATAGGTGTTCATTTCGTCATCGTTGAGCGTGTGATCCTCGTTCAGCCGCAGACCGGGCCTTGCCTGAAACAGGCCGATCCGGTCGATCCGCCGCTTGGGTTGGCTGATGTGTTCTTCGAACCGCCAGCGCAAGCCGCCAAAGAAATTCTTTTGCCGATCTTTTTGCTGGCCAACCGCGTCGGTGCGGGTTTCGGCGAAGTAGCCCGCGCTGTCCAGCATCGCGGTCTGGATTGATACACCATCCGGGTGGGCGGTCAGGTCTGGCGCATAAAGATCGATCACATAGGTCAAGATGGCCCTGCGTCGTTCCTCGAGCACCCAATTGACCATTTCGCCGATGCGGCGATCTTCGCAAAAGGGATAGAACAGATATTCGCCGTTGTAACAGTAATGCAGCCATTGGCCGGGCATCTTGTCAATCAGGGCGTTGACCGCTGCCGGCGTGATACCCGGCGCGCGGCTTTGGGCGCGGATCACGTGCAACTGTCCCATGCCGTTTTCGATCATCGGCGGCACATCCAGCCCGGGCGGTGCCACAACGAACACATGCAAGAAGCCGCGCGATTGCAGGTGCGCGATGGTCGATGCGATCTCGGTCCGGTCTTCGGCGATCATCAGGGCGGCGGGGCCCTTGGCGAACCCGCCCCGGGGCGTGGCAGCGAACTGTTCAAGAGTGTCGAAATTCATGGAGTTTGCCGAACCGTTTTCCTGCCCCAGCGCCTTGTGGCGGAGTGTGTCTTGTCCTGTGGGCGAATTCAATCGCGCGATCGGTTGAAGCAGCCGCCCCGCGCGTGTACATGCCACAGATCAAGATTTCCTTACCCTTCAGGGCCGGACACTGCGATGACCGAGGCGAAAAAGCTCTACGTCAAGACTTATGGCTGTCAGATGAACGTCTATGACAGCGAGCGCATGGCCGAAGCGCTGGGCGCGCAGGGCTACGCGCAGGTAGACACGGCTGAAGCCGCCGACATGATCTTGCTCAACACCTGCCACATTCGCGAAAAGGCGGTGGAAAAGGTCTATTCCGATCTTGGGCGCCTGAGGCCGCTTCATGACGCCAAGCCCGATCTGAAAATCGCGGTGGCGGGCTGTGTGGCGCAAGCCGAGGGCGCGGAAATCCTGCGCCGTCAGCCGATGGTCGATCTGGTGGTGGGCCCGCAGACCTATCACCGCCTGCCGATGATGATGGATGCGGTCGGCCGCGGCGAACGGGTGCTGGACACGGAATTCCCGCAAGAAGACAAATTCGCCCATCTGCCCAAGGATCGCCGCGCCACGCGCGGACCGACCGCGTTTCTGACGGCGCAGGAAGGCTGTGACAAGTTCTGTTCCTTTTGCGTGGTGCCCTATACCCGCGGCGCCGAAGTCAGCCGCCCCGCCGAACGTCTTCTGCGCGAAGCGCGTGATCTGATCGAACGCGGTGTGCGCGAGATCACGCTACTGGGCCAGAATGTGAACGCCTATCACGGCGCGGGGTCGGATGGGTCCGAATGGGGCTTTGCGCGCCTGATCCGCGAGATGGCGAAAATCGACGGGCTTGACCGCATTCGCTATACCACATCCCATCCCAACGACATGGAAGACGACCTGATCGCCGCCCATGGCGATTGCGACAAGCTGATGCCGTATCTGCATCTGCCGGTGCAGTCGGGATCGGACAGCATTCTCAAGGCGATGAACCGCAAGCACACGGCCGACAGCTATATCCGATTGATCGAGCGCATCCGCACCGTGCGCCCTGATCTGTTGCTGTCGGGTGATTTCATCGTGGGCTTTCCCGGCGAGACCGAGGCCGATTTTCAGGCGACACTCGATCTGGTGGCGACCGTGGGCTATGGCGCGGCCTATTCCTTCAAGTATTCGCCGCGCCCCGGCACGCCCGCCGCCGAGCGCGCGATGGTCGATCCCGCCGAAGCCGACGACCGCTTGCAGCGCCTGCAGGCGCTTGTGACCGCGCAACAGCACGCGACCCAAGACGCCATGATCGGTCGTGTCGTCAGGGTCTTGTTCGAAAAGCCGGGCCGCATGCCGGGCCAGATCACCGGCAAGTCAGAGTATCTGCACGCAGTCCATGCCGATGGGCCCTTGGGCCTTGTGGGCCAGATCGCGCCCGTCGAGATCATCGCGTCGCAGAACAATTCCCTGACAGGGCGGTTGATCGGCTAGGGCGGTTGCCTTGGCCCGTGATCAAGCCATGTGCCGCCTTTTTTTCATGCGATGGCGGCCACCTGATAAAGAAACTTTGATGACAGCCCCCACAAGCTGTTGCGTTGTGACGCGCCCATTGCCACAATCTGTTCACGTGCAACACCAACCCGGAGCATGGCTTGGCAATCACCCCCCTCGCGGCCCCAGCAACTGTCACCCCGGTCGAGCTGTCGCTCGAGTTTCCTGACAACCGTCTGCTGATTGAGCTGTGTGGCGAATTTGATCGCAACCTTGCCCAGATCGAGCATCTTTTGTCGGTCCATGTCTTGCGCCGTGGCAATCAGCTGGCCGTGCTGGGCGAAGCGCGCGAGACAGCGGTCGAGGTCTTGAAAAAACTCTACGCACGGCTCGAGGCGGGCCGCGGGATCGAGCCCGGCGATATCGACGCCGCGATCCGGCTGGGTGGTTCGGCCGAGAGCACGGGCGTGCGGGCGGGCGACCAGATCGAGATGTTCCAGCGCGGCGCTCTGGAAATCGGCACGCGCAAGAAAACCGTTGAGCCCCGCACGGCGGCGCAACAGAATTATGTGCGCAACCTGTTTTCGCATGAGCTGGCATTCGGCATCGGCCCTGCGGGCACGGGCAAGACCTATCTGGCCGTCGCGGTGGGCGTGAACCAGCTGATCAACGGGGCCGTGGACAAGATCATCTTGTCGCGCCCGGCGGTCGAGGCGGGTGAGCGGCTTGGCTTTTTGCCCGGCGACATGAAGGAAAAGGTCGATCCCTACATGCAGCCGCTCTACGATGCGCTGAACGATTTTCTGCCCGGCAAGCAGCTGCAAAAGCTGATGGAAGAAAAGACCATCGAAATCGCCCCCTTGGCCTTCATGCGCGGGCGCACGCTGGCCAATGCCTATGTCGTGCTGGACGAGGCGCAAAATGCCACTGCGATGCAGATGAAGATGTTTCTGACCCGCTTGGGGCAGGGGTCGCGCATGGTGATTACCGGCGACCGGACCCAGGTCGATCTGCCCCGCGGCGTTCCCAGCGGGCTGGTCGAGGCCGAGCGTATCTTGAGCGCGGTAAAGGGCATCACCTTCAATTACTTCACCTCAAAGGATGTCGTGCGTCATCCGATGGTCGCCAAGATCATCGAGGCCTATGACGCCGACGCCGGCGGCCCGCAAAGCTGAGTGGCGTCACCAAGCGGGCAGCCTTGACCGCGCGCCTGCGCCAGTGCATGGGCCATGGCCATGGACATCGATATTCTCTTTGAAGAGCCCGCATGGGAAAACACCGCGCTTGTGCCCTTGGCCAAGACGGCCCTTCGGACCGCGCTGGCGGAGCTGGGCCTTGACCCGGACCGGTTCGAGGTCTCGATCTTGGCCTGTGATGATGAGCGCATCGCCACGCTGAACGCCGCGTTCCGCGGCAAGCCCACGCCCACCAATGTGCTGTCATGGCCTGCCGAAGATCGTGCGCCCAAGATACCCGGTGCCATGCCCGAGCTGCCCGACACCGACGCCGATGCCGATGGCCCGCCCGAAGAACTGGGCGACATCGCGTTGGCCCTTGGCGTGCTGACGCGCGAGGCTGACGCGGCTGAAAAGCCGTTTGAGCACCATTTGACCCACCTTTTGGTGCATGGGTTGCTTCACCTGTTGGGTTTTGATCACATCACAGACCCCGATGCCGCCCTTATGGAAGGTTTGGAAACGCGCATCCTTGCCAGACTGGGTGTCCCTGACCCATATTGACACCGCGGGCCATCGAGGCGCCCGTGTTGTTTGGAAAGGAGCCATGAGCTCAAACCCCGATCCCTCGCCTCCTGCGGCGCGTCGCGCGCAGGTAGAGGATGAAGACCCACAGCCAAACAGGCCGGGTTTTTTCGCAAGATTGTTCGGCACCGGCGAAGACGCCGCCACCGACATGTCCCTGACCGATCATCGCCCCGAGACGGGCGGCGCAAACGGAGCGACCGTGCCACAATTGGGCATGTCGAACCTGCGCCGCATGCGCGTGGAAGATGTGATGATTCCACGCGCCGAGATCGTCTCGATCTCTTGCGAGGATGATCTGGCGGCGTTGGTGAGCGTCTTTCGCGACAGCGGCATGACCCGGCTTCCGGTCTTTGACGGAACGATCGATAGTCCGATGGGTCTGGTCCATCTCAAGGATGTGGCCCTGCGCTACGGCTTCAACGGGGTGCATGCGGGGTTTTCGTTGCGCACCATGCTGCGCCCGCTTCTTTATGTGCCGCCCTCGATGCCCATCGGGGTGCTCTTGGCCAAGATGCAGACCGAGCGCACCCATATGGCGCTGGTGATCGATGAATACGGCGGTGTCGAAGGTCTTTTGACCATCGAGGATCTGATCGAACAGGTCATCGGTGAAATCGAAGATGAACACGACGTCGAAGAGGCCCGCCCATGGACGCGCGAAGCGTCGGGGTCGTGGCTGGCCCTGGCACGGGCCCCGCTGCACGAATTCGAGGCGGAAATCGGCGTTGCACTGTCCGAAGTCGATGACGAGGAAGAGGTCGATACGCTGGGCGGTCTTGTCTTTCTGTTGTCGGGCCGTGTGCCCGCCCGCGGTGAGGTCGTGCCACATCCCTCGGGGGTCGAATTCGAGGTGATCGACGCCGACCCCCGCCGGATCAAGCGGTTGCGCGTGCGTTTGCCGAAAGAGGCTGTCGAGTGACAACAGGCCATGCGGCGCCGGGCCTTGCGGGCCGGCCCGCGCCGCATGTGCCGGTGCTTTTGGCAGCGCTTGCCGGCGCGGCGGCGGCCATGGGCCATGCGCCCTTTGATCTGTGGCTGTTGACGCCCATCGCGCTGGCGGGGCTGTTCGGGTTGGCGGCAGCCGCCGCCACGCCCCGGCGTGCCGGCTTGATCCTGTGGGCAGGGGCGACAGCCTATTTTGCGGTTTCGCTCAACTGGATCATCGAGCCCTTTCTGGTCGATGCACCGGCGACCGGCTGGATGGCGCCCTTTGCGCTGGCGCTGATGGCGGGGGGGCTGGGGCTGTTCTGGATCCCGGCGGGGTGGCTTTCGGCCCGTTCTGTGCCCCAAGCTCAGACGGGCGTGCGTCTGGCCGTCATGGCCGGGCTTGTGCTTTTGGCCGAGGCCTTGCGCGGTGTGGTGCTGACCGGTTTTCCATGGGCCCACCCCGGCCATGCGTTGATCGGATCGCCGCTTTTGCCGCTTGCTTCCCTGATTGGCGCGCAGGGTCTGAGTGCCGTGGTATTGGGTGTTGCGGCGGGGGTGGCGGCGTTTGGGCCGAAGGCGCCGCTCGGGGCGCTGGCCGTGCTGGCGCTGCCGCTGGTGCTGGGGCTGGCCGCCATGGGGCTGATGCGCCCCGCGCCTGCGGCTGCGCCAAACGCGCCGATCGTGCGGCTGATCCAGCCCAATGCGCCCCAGCATCTGAAATGGCGCGACGACATGATCGCGGTGTTTTTTCAACGCGCGCTCGATCTGACGGCCCGCGAGACGGCCGGGGGCGGGGCTGTGCCAGAGCTGATCATCTGGCCGGAAACCACCTTGCCCGTGTTGTTGGAGCAATCTGATCTTGTGCGGGCCCGGATCGCGGCCGCGGCGGCCGGGGCGCAGGTGGTGGTCGGGGCGCAGCGGTTCGAAGGGTTTCGCCCCCGCAATTCCGCCGCCCTGCTGGCGCCTGATGGGCGGGTCACGGCGGTCTACGACAAGCATCGCCTTGTGCCTTTTGGCGAATACATGCCCGGCGGGGCCGCCGCCCAGGCGCTGGGCCTGCGCGGCATCGCCGAGGTTCTGGCGGGCGGCTATGCGCCCGGACCGGGCCCGGCGGTTCTGGATCTGGGGGCCAGGTTGGGCCGGGTCTTTCCGATGATCTGTTACGAGGCGATCTTTGCCCGCGATATCCGACGGGTCGCGCGCCCGGACTGGATGGTGCAGCTGACCAATGATGCGTGGTTCGGGTCGCTGTCGGGGCCCTATCAGCATCTGGCCCTGGCGCGGCTGCGCGCCGCCGAACAGGGGGTGCCGGTCTTGCGGTCGGCCAACACCGGCGTCTCGGCGGTGATTGACGCGCGTGGCGCAATCGTGGCCGCACTGCCGCTGAATGCGATCGGCGCGCTTGATGCGCCCGTGCCGCCCGCAATGCCGCCCACGCTTTATGCCCGAACGGGGGATGCACCGATCCTTGTGCTTGTCCTTTTGGCCACAGGGGCGCTTTTGGCATCGGTACGCGGCACCCGGCCATTGCGCCGCAATCCTTAAGCGCGTACATCACATCACGCCCCACAACGGCTTCCTGGCGTGGGGACTTTTTCAATGGAGCACTCTCATATCATGGCCCGAGAAAACTATCTGTTCACCTCCGAATCCGTTTCGGAGGGCCACCCCGACAAGGTCTGTGACCGCATTTCCGACGCCGTGCTTGACGCGTTTCTGACCGAAGAGCCCGAGGCGCGCGTTGCGTGCGAAACCTTTGCCACCACCAATCGCGTCGTCATCGGCGGTGAGGTCGGCCTGTCGGATCAGGCAAAGCTTGCCGAGTACATGGGCCGCATCGACGAGATCGCGCGCGCCTGCATCCGCGATATCGGCTATGAGCAGGACAAGTTCCACCACGCAACGGTCGAGGTGACGAACCTGTTGCATGAACAATCCGCCCATATTGCCCAAGGCGTGAACGCCTCCGACAACAAGGACGAGGGCGCGGGCGACCAGGGCATCATGTTTGGCTATGCGGTCGACGAGACGCCCGAATTGATGCCTGCCCCGATCCAGTATGCCCATGCGATCCTGCGCCGTCTGGCCGAGGTGCGCAAATCGGGCCGGGAACCGACGCTTGGCCCCGATGCCAAAAGCCAGCTCACGCTGCGCTATGAGGGTGGCAAGCCGGTCGAGGTGACATCGATCGTGCTCTCGACGCAGCATCTGGATGCGGCGATGACGTCGGATGATGTGCGCGATGTGGTCGAACCCTATATCCGCGAGGTTCTGCCCTCGGGCTGGATCACGCAAGCGACCAACTGGTGGGTCAACCCCACGGGCAAGTTCGTCATCGGCGGGCCTGATGGCGATGCGGGCCTGACGGGCCGCAAGATCATCGTGGACACCTATGGCGGTGCGGCCCCGCATGGCGGCGGTGCGTTTTCGGGCAAGGATCCGACCAAGGTGGACCGCTCGGCTGCTTATGCCGCGCGCTATCTGGCCAAGAATGTGGTTGCATCGGGACTTGCCCGGCGCTGCACGATCCAGCTCAGCTATGCCATCGGCGTGGCCGAGCCGCTGTCGATCTATGCCGACACCCATGGCACCGGCGAGGTTGAGGCAGCCCGGATCGAAACCGCAATCCGCAAGGTCATGAGCCTGACACCGCGCGGCATTCGCACCCATCTGGGTCTGAACCGGCCGATCTATGCGCGCACCTCGGCCTATGGCCATTTCGGGCGCGCCCCCGAGGCGGATGGCGGGTTCAGCTGGGAAAAGACCGATCTGGTCGATGCGCTGCGCGCCGCTGTCTGATCAAGGACAGTCCGATGCGCGTCATTTGGGCGGGCGGGGTCATGGCCCCGCCCGATCCGCCGAGCCCGTGCCGCCCCCAAGCGCCTGAACCACGGCGATATGGCCCATCAGATCGCGCAGGCTGAGAATGCCACGCAGCTTTTGACCCTCTTGCACGATGAGCTTGCGGTGTGGCCCGGCAGCCATCTGCTTGAGCGCCTCTTGGGCCGACAGGCCTGGCGCGACAATTGCCGATGGATCCAGCGGCGCCATCACGGATGCCGCCGTTTGCCGGGGCCATTGGGTGCGCGCAATCTTGCCCATCAGATGCGTGTCGACATAGCCCACCACCAGATCCGCATCGACCACCGGCACAAAGCTGACGCCATGGGTCAGCATCACCCGCTCGGCGATGTCTTGCAAGCTCATGCCGGGGCTGGCTGTCCATGGATCAGGGGTCATCAATTCGACGACACGGCGGCCGCGCAGGCTGTCTTGCATCAACAGCTGCTGATAGGATGCCCGGCTGGCGTTGAGCACGAAAAACCCGATCAAGGCCAGCCAGATGCCGCCAAACCCGCCCCCCGACAGCGCCGACATCACCCCCAGACCCATCAGCACAAAGGCAAGCATTGTCCCCGCGCCGCTGGCCCGCCGCGTCGCGTCCAGCATGTTGCCGGTCCGATGCCACAGCCATGCCCGCAGCACCCGCCCCCCATCGAGCGGAAAGGCCGGCAGCAGGTTGAACAGCGCCAGCACCAGATTGATCATCGCCAGATAGCCCAGCAACAGGCCCGCCAGACCCCAGCCCCCCGCGACCATTGCGGCCAAGCCCAAGAGCCCCGACAAGCCAAGGCTCATCGCCGGACCCGCCAGCGCGATCCGAAATTCCGACGCGGCGCTTTTGGGGTCATCCTTGAGCTCGGCCACGCCGCCGAACAAGAACAGCGTGATCCCCCCAATCCCCAATCCATCGCGGCGCGCCACCAGCGCATGGGCCAGTTCGTGCAGGATCAGGCTGGCAAACAACCCCAGCATCGCCACCACCGCCAGCGCCAGATAGGTCGCCTGTGACAGGCCGGGCGCGATCTGTGGGAAATATCCCGCCGACAGGCTCCAGATGATCAGGGCCGCGATCACAAACCAGCTTGCGTCGATGCGGATCGAAAACCCGAACAGTTCGAAAAGCTTGAGCGAATGACCGAACATGGTGTGACCCTTCAATTGACAATAGTTACCACAGGTAATCACTTGAGGGAAGACCATAAGCCCCCGGGGATTGAGACCGCCGCGCCAAAGGTCTAGACCCCGGCGCTGTGACCGCCCTGAGGATGTGAATTGCCAATCTCTCACCACCCTGATCGCCCGCCGCGCAATTTCTATGGCCGCCGCCGTGGCAAGCATCTGCGCGACAGCCAAGAGGTCTATCTGGACCAAGATCTGGCCGCGCTCAGCCCCGGTGCGGTGGATTGGGAAACCAACCCCAAGCGCCATGCGCTTGACCTGAACGCCCTGTTCGGCGGGCGCGAGGTCTGGCTTGAGATCGGGTTCGGAGGCGGCGAGCACATGGTGCATCAGGCCCGTCTCAACCCGCAGATCGGCATCATTGGCTGCGAGCCCTACATCAACGGCGTGGCGATGCTTTTGGGCAAGATCCGGCGTGCCGGCGTGGACAATCTGCGCGTTCATCCCGGTGATGCGCGCGATATCTTCGATGTGCTGCCCGCAGCCTCGATCGCCAAGGCGTTCTTGCTCTATCCTGACCCTTGGCCAAAAACCCGCCACCATAGGCGTCGGTTCGTCACGGCCGAATATCTGGCACCCTTGGCGCGTATACTGAAACCGGGGGCCGAGTTTCGGGTGGCCACAGACATTCCCGATTACGTTCGCCAGACGTGCGAACAGGTGCCGCTGCAAGGCTTTGACCGGGATCGGGCAAGGCAGGACGATCTGCACCGGCCATGGGATGACTGGATATCCACACGATATGAGCAAAAGGCCCTGCGCGAAGGGCGCGTGCCGCATTACCTGAGCTTTCGCCGTCAGGCCTGAGGCTGCGGGTCAGGCGGTGGGCGGCGCCTCACAGGCGGCAAAGATTGCAACCTCGGGCGCGGCACCTGCCAGGCTTACCGTCAGGCTGACCTGTCCCGCAAAGGCGGTGGCGGTCGCATTGCGTGCCATCCCCGCCAGAACATTGCCAAACCCCCGGTCGGTCACGGTGATCGACAGCCCGTCGTCGGATCGGATGTGACGATCTGTGGTGATGGTCAGCGCATCGCCCCCGAGGAAGGCGATGCCGAACAGGGCGGCCTCCGGCCATGGCTCGCCCCGCGTCACGGTGATGGAAAAAACCGGCCCCGCGGGGTCATGCGTCAACGCCATGTCACCGCTTTGGCTGGTCAGCGTGCAGACGGCACCGATGCGTCCCGCCTCCCACGCGAGGGCGGGAAGCGGGCAAAGGCTGAACAAGATCGGCAAGACCATGCGCATCATCCAGGGCGAAATGGCACGCGGAACGGGTTTTTCAACCCCGCAACCAACCACAGGTTGACGATCCGCTGCCGTTGCCAGAGGCTGAAGCCGACATGATGGTGGAGGTTTTGATGAGAAAAGCAGCATTGGTTCTGGGCATGATCGCCATTCCCTTGGCGGCACTGGCCGACCCGGTCGGCATCACGCCCGACATGATGTCGGCCAGCGTGCCCACCGCTTCGGGCATGGTCGAGATCGCGCGCAATCAAGACAGCGCCGCCCGTCTGGGCGCGGAATGGACACTGACATCGCGGCCCTGTCCGAATTTCTGCATCCAGCCCATGGTGCCAGCCCCCGGCGTGACGCCCGTGGGCGAGCTGGAGGTGATCGCGGCCCTGCAAGACCCCGACACCGTGGTGATCGATGGCCGCATCCGCCCCGAATTCGAGGCAGGCACGATCCCCGGCGCGCTGTCGGTTCCCTATACCGAGGCCGCCGACCGCTTGGGCGAATTGGGCTGTGCGCCGGATTTCGATGGCTGGATCTGCGAAGGCGAGGGGATCAAGAAGGTCGTCTTGTTTTGCAACGGCCCATGGTGCGGCCAATCCCCCACCGCCGCGCGCCGCATGATCGAGGCCGGTTTTCCGGCCCAGAACATCAGCTACTATCGCGGCGGCATGCAAAATTGGCATGGGCTTGGCCTGACCGTGATGCCGGGCGGCACGGGGGGGTAAACCACCCGCAGCGGCGATGCCCGGCCCACAAACCGCTTGAAACCGGGCGTTTGGGCCACGCGCCCCGTTCCGCCCCGCAATGTCCAGCGGCAACGGGACGGGTCTGCAAGAAAGGGTCGATGTGCTTGCCGCGACAGGCCGCCGTGCCACCCGATACAAGGCCGCTTGGGGACCGTCTTGCATCGATCCCTGCTGCCAAAGTTGCGACAAAAATCTCTAAAGTTGTCGGTAAAGCTTGAGTGGCCCATGGAAAGCAGGCTATGCTTGCATCGGAAATTTGGGTCCGGAAACCGTGCATTGCGCAGCCTCACACGCCCTTGTGCCGCGTCCCTTCAAAACATACGGGACCCGTCAGGGTTGTCGGCACAGTCCCGGAAGGGCTCAGTTTGAAGAGTAAGAGTATGGCCCGCAAACGACTTGTCTTGGTTTTTCCGCCACTGTCAGTGCCGACATCACCCCCCTTGGGCATGGCCATGCTGAAGGGATACATCGAAAAAGAACTGCCTGACTGGGATGTGATCCCCTGCGATCTCAACCTTTGGACGTTTGATTTTCTGCTCGACAGCATCCGGCGTGGTGCGCTGCACCTGACGCCGCAGGCGATGGAGCGCATGGGAACCGACGCCGCGGGATTGTTGCGCGCCGCCAATGTGTTCAAGGGCGTTGAGGGCAACGCATTTTATGAAATGGGCCCCGCCTATGACGCGCGCGGCCGCGCGGTCCTCGAGTTCACGGAATTTGCCGGGCAGTATCTGACATCGGCCGCGGAAAGATGGGATGGGCAGGGCCAGAAGGATCCGATCCTGAACAAGATGCTCGACCACATTCTTTCGCTGGAACCCGATGTGGTGGGTATTTCCGCCATCTTTTCGCACCAGTTGCCGGTAGGTGCCATGCTGGGGCGCGCCTTGCGCGAGGGGTCAGGCCTTTCGGTCGTGTTTGGCGGATCCTGTTTCACTGAAGGTGTCGAGCAGTTTCTGACCCATTACCCTCAAAGCGCGGATGCGATCGTCAAAGGCGACGGAGAGGGTGCGCTCAAGGCGCTTTTGCAAAACGACATGGATCCCACTGGTATCCCCGGCGTATTCTACCGGGCCAAACAGGAGATCGTCTCGACACCAAGTGTCTTCCAGAAGGATATCGACGCCTTTGGTGCGCCGGATTTTTCCGATTATGATCTGCACGCCTATTATTCTCCGGAACCCGTGGTGCCGATCTTGCTCACGCGGGGGTGCTACTGGCGCAAATGCACCTTCTGCGTTCATTATTTCTCGGCGGGTGACACATACCGCGTCGGTTCAATGGATGAGGTGATCAACAAGCTGTCCAGACTGGTGGATCTTGGGGTGCGCAATTTCTACTTTGTCGATGAAATGTTGGCACCTGGCTACTTTGTCAAATTGTCCGAAGCCATACGGGAGGCGGGGCTCGATATTTCTTATTTCGCGCTCAGCAAGCCCAACAAGACCTTTACGCCGAAGGTTTTCGAAGCCATGGCAAGGTCTGGCTGCCGCTACATCATGTGGGGGCTGGAAAGCGGAAATCAAAGAGTTGTCGACCTGATGGGCAAGGGAACCGTGGTCGAGGAAATTCCAGACATCCTTGCCAATGCAACGCGTGCGGGGATTTACAATCATCTCTACATGATCTGCGGTTTTCCAACGGAAACACGCGCAGAGTTTCGGGACACGCTCGACTTCCTGCGCACCCATGCCGAGCATATCCATGTCGTCCATCGAAGTCTCTTCAGCCTTGAGGTCGGATCGCCCATCTATGCATCGCCCGAAAAGTTCGGAATCGTCGATACCTGGAAAATAGCGGATACGCCGCTTGGTCCACGATTGGGGTATCGGACGTCATCGGGCATGACCATGGAAGAGGCGCGCACCGCCTTTCAGGAGGCGCTGCCTTTCCTCAGGAACTTCAATCCGTTTGGGCGATACTTGGGCAATTATCGCGACCATGCGCTTTTGGTCTATGCGCATGCGCAAGATGCCGATCAGCCCCGTCGGTTTGTGCACGCGGCCGTTCAACAAGCCTTGGGTGATCTCAGGACCTCGTAGATGCGGGACTTCGGGCACCAGAGCGCCATGATGCGCAGCCCCCCTTTAGCGCCCGCGCCGCGTCTTGCCGCCCCGCTGCCCCGGGCGCCCGGCGGTTGACCGTCCGGCCATCTTGACCGCGCCCTCCACCGCGTCGTCCACTGCCGACTGCCGCGCGAGCGGATCATCGGCCACGGCCAGTTCCACCGCTTCGAGCCGCTTGACCTCGTCGCGCAGGCGCGCGGCTTCTTCGAATTCGAGGTTTTCGGCCGCTTTGCGCATCTTGGCGCGCAGCCCGTCCAGGTGGGCGGCCAGATTGGCACCCACCATCGGCTTGTCGATCTTGGCGGTGACGCGCGCCATGTCGGTGTCGCCCTTGTAAAGCCCCGCCAGAACATCCTCGACGTTCTTCTTGACGGTCGCGGGGGTGATCCCGTGGGCCGCGTTATGGGCGATCTGCTTGGCGCGGCGGCGATCGGTTTCGCGCAGCGCGCGCTCCATCGAGCCGGTGATGCGGTCGGCATACATGATCACGCGGCCCTCGACATTGCGCGCGGCCCGCCCGATGGTCTGGATCAGCGAGGTTTCCGAGCGCAGGAATCCTTCCTTGTCGGCGTCAAGAATGGCCACCAGCCCGCATTCGGGAATGTCCAACCCCTCGCGCAACAGGTTGATGCCGATCAGCACGTCAAAGGCCCCCAGCCGCAGATCGCGCAAGATCTCGATCCGTTCGATCGTGTCGATGTCGGAATGCATGTAGCGCACGCGGATGCCCTGTTCGTGCAGGTATTCGGTCAGATCCTCGGCCATGCGCTTGGTGAGCGTTGTGACCAGAACGCGCATGTCGCGTGCCGCGACGCGGCGGATCTCATCAAGCAGATCGTCCACCTGCATGTTGACGGGCCGGATTTCCACGACCGGATCCAGAAGCCCGGTGGGGCGGATCACCTGTTCGGTAAAGACACCGCCCGCCTGTTCCATTTCCCACGCACTCGGGGTGGCCGAGACAAAGACCGATTGCGGGCGCATCGCATCCCATTCCTCGAATTTGAGGGGCCGGTTGTCCATGCATGACGGCAGGCGGAACCCATGTTCTGCCAGTGTGAATTTCCGCCGATAGTCGCCGCGATACATGCCACCGATCTGTGGCACGGTGACATGGCTTTCATCGGCAAAGACGATGGCCGTGTCGGGGATGTATTCAAACAAGGTTGGTGGCGGCTCACCCGGGGCGCGCCCCGTCAGGTAGCGGGAATAATTCTCGATCCCGTTGCACACGCCCGTGGCCTCCAGCATTTCCAGATCGAAACTGGTGCGCTGTTCAAGTCGCTGGGCCTCAAGCAGTCTGCCCTCGGCGACCAGCTGGTCGAGCCTTTGGGCAAGCTCGGCCTTGATGCCCTTGATGGCCTGCTGCATCGTCGGGCGCGGCGTCACATAGTGGGAATTCGCATAGACGCGGATTTTCTCGAAGCTGTCGGTCCTGTGGCCGGTCAGGGGGTCAAACTCGGTGATGCTTTCCAGCTCTTCCCCGAAAAACGACAGTCGCCACGCCCGGTCATCCAGATGGGCGGGCCAGATTTCAAGGCTGTCGCCACGCACCCGAAAGCTGCCGCGCTGAAAGCCCTGATCGTTGCGGCGGTATTGCTGGGCCACCAGATCGGCCATCACCCTGCGCTGGTCATAGCTTTGGCCGGTGAACAGATCCTGGGTCATCGCGCCATAGGTCTCGACCGAGCCGATGCCGTAGATGCACGACACCGAGGCCACGATGATCACATCGTCGCGTTCCAGAAGCGCCCGCGTCGCCGAATGGCGCATGCGGTCGATCTGTTCGTTGATCTGGGATTCTTTCTCGATATAGGTATCGGACCGCGCGACATAGGCTTCGGGCTGGTAGTAGTCGTAGTAGCTGACAAAGTATTCCACCGCGTTGTCGGGGAAAAAGCCCTTGAATTCGCCGTAAAGCTGGGCGGCCAGTGTCTTGTTGGGCGCAAGGATGATCGCCGGGCGCTGGGTTTGCTCGATGATCTTGGCCATGGTGAAGGTTTTTCCGGTGCCGGTCGCCCCCAAGAGAACCTGATTTTGTTCACCCGACACCACCCCCGCCGACAGTTCGGCAATGGCCGTGGGCTGATCGCCCGCGGGCTCGAAATCGGACCGCATGACAAAGCGCCGCCCCCCTTCCAGCTTGGGGCGGGCGCGGACCTGATCGACCGAAAGACCGGTGTCGGGCATAGCTTCGGGCGAATTGTTGTGCATGGCGTGCGTCTCCGGTGTGATCGAGAAATTGACCTTATCGGGCGAGGGTTCAACCCTTGGATCGCGCCGGATGGACGCAATCCGGTGTGGTTAACGCAGTCTTTCGGAAATGCGGAAAATTTTTACAACTTTAAGGAGAATATTCCGTTGCCCGAAGGCCCTTGGTGTCGTAGAAATGTCAGGCAAGCAGCAGAAGCGGTTGCCGGTCGGTTCCGACCACCCACCCACCCCTCGCTCCCTCGGGATCGATCGGCAACTCTCTGTGCGTTCCCCGGATTTTGCCGTTGTTTCCCTGTATCGCTGGCCCGCGACAGCATGGGTGTGGACAAGACCGCGTGGCTTTTCCATACAGGGACTGCTGGAATTACCGGGGATGATCGACCAATGCGCGCCCGCATTTACAAGCCCGCCAAGACTGCCATGTCCTCGGGCATGGCAAAGACCCATCATTGGGTGCTCGAATTCGCCCCGACCGCCCCGCGTGAGGTGGATCCGTTGATGGGCTGGACGTCGTCTTCCGATATGAACAGCCAATTGCGCCTGCAATTCGATACCTTGGACGCGGCGCAGGATTACGCAAAGGACCATGGCATCGAGGCGGTGGTGATCCAGCCCAAAGCGCGCAAGCCCAATATCCGTGCACGCGGCTATGGCGAAAACTTTGCCACTGACCGCAAGGGTGCCTGGACGCATTGACATCGCCTCAGGCGCGGTTGCGCCGGATTGGCCATGGCTATTGCAGATTGCCACGGTCGTGACGGTGCAGTTCGCCAGACCGCGGATGTGGGGCCGTGATGCATTGACCCCCACGGCCCGCCGCCCCAAGCGGCGCCCTGTCGCCTGCCGGCGGCGCGCAGACGGATAGTACAAGGAGCAGGGTCATGTCGGGCACGATCATCTATGAGGGGATGGACCCGGCCGACGTGGCCCTGGCCGATCTGATCGCGCGGCATGCGGCCCATAGCGCGGCGCATTACCCGGCCGACAGCAATCACAACCAAGATGCTGCGGCGCTTGCGGCGGATGGTCTTGTGATGTTCGTGGGCCGTGTGGGCCATGGCGGCCCTGTCGTCGCGATGGGCGGCTACAAGCGGATCGCGCCCGGGCAAGGCGAGGTTAAATCGATGCATGTCGCCCAGACAGCCCGGGGCCATGGGGCGGGGGCGCATATCCTTGGACTGATCCTTGAACATGCCCGCGCGGCGGGGCTTGACCGATTATCGCTGGAAACGGGCAGCCTGCCCGCCTCGGGCGCCGCGCGCCGGCTCTATGAGCGGGCGGGGTTCACCGATTGCCCACCGTTCGGCAGCTATTCCCCCGATCCGATGAGCGTCTTCATGTCCCGCGCGCTTTGATCGTGGACCGAACCGAACGCCTAGGCTATGCAATCGCTCACGCGACCCCTTAGCTCAACTGGATAGAGCAGCTGACTTCTAATCAGCAGGTTGAGGGTTCGATTCCTTCAGGGGTCGCCATAAAATGATGCTGTACCTGAGCGTGGTGTAGGTTCAGCATTTCGGTGGTCATCGGTGGAAGCTCCGGTCCAGGTTGGTGTCAGCAACCAGACCCGACCGGAACATCACCGGTGACCACCTCACCCAGATCCTACACCACGCTCAGGGACAGCATCTCCCGCCATGCTGTGCTGGCATGCTTCAGGGATTGGTCGCGTCAGCGCCAACCGTGCCGGAAGGGTGGGCTGCATCCGAATTGCGGTCTCCGGGTTGCCCGATGGACCGGTGCAAAGCTGAATCGTGAGATATCACGAATTACGATATCAAGTATCGTTTCTGATGCTTTGACCACCTGAACATGGGGCGTCTAGGGTAGGCGAAGGGTTGGGCTGGCGCAACGCCAGGGCCGGGGGGCCAACGTGACGACCAAGTTGATGCGCCATCACATTTTCTCCGAACTGCGCGATGGCATCATGTCATGTTCTCTCGCGCCCGGTTCTGAGATGAGTGAGAACGAGCTTGCGCGCCGCTTTGGGGTCTCGAAAACGCCGATCCGTGACGCGCTACAGAAGCTTGAATTCGAAGGTCTTGTGGAAATAACGGCTCGTCAGGGGCATCGTGTGACCCAGATATCGGTTTCGGATGCGCAAGACATACTGGAACTGCGCAAGATTCTGGAGGTGGGCGCTGTTCGCAAAATTGCTGCCGAGGCAGGCAACCGCGCCCTGAGCGACCTTGACCGGTTCCGCGATGCCGACATGTCGTCGCTGGCGGAATTCGCGCGATACAATCATACCTTCCATCGCCATCTTAGCGAGTTGTCCGGCAACCGCAGACTGTTGGATGCCATGCGGCGCTTGATGGACAATTATGACCGCATCTGTGTGGTGTCGCTGTCGATGCGCCGCACCGAGGCCGAGGCGATGGTGGCCGCACTGGTCGATCACAACAAACTCATCGACGCGTTGCAGGTCCGTGATGGCAGCGCCGCGGCGCGGTTGGCGGCCAAGCATATCGAGCGGTCGCGGACGCAAGTATTGCGCGGGCTTTCGAATACGGCCGTTGTGGCCTGAACGGGGTGGGTGGTGATATCCGTGTGGAGCTGGTTGTGGCGCCTGCTGATATCTCATCTGCCGTCTTTCGAGCCAGCTTTGTCTTGGCTCCAGAACGACCGGATCGGCTTTGCCTGTCCATGAACATGAAGGATGGCCGCCATGACTGCCGCACAAGCTGATGCCGAACCCCGCAGGGCTGCCCCGACCGTTGTTGCCGGGGATGCCATCGTCAAGACATTTGCCAATGGAAGCGTCACCGCACTTGACCGCGCCAGCTTCGACATACCCAAGGGCGCGTTCGTATCGCTTGTGGGGCCCTCGGGCTGTGGCAAATCCACCTTGCTGCGGCTGATCGCAGGGCTGATCGCGCCCTCGCAGGGGGCGGCCATCGTGCATGGGCGCGAAGTGACGGGGCCGCGACCCGACATTGCCATGATGTTTCAGAAGGCCACGCTTTTGGAATGGCGCACGTCGCTGGAGAATGTGCTGTTGCCCACGGAGCTGTCAGGCACAGTCACAAAGGCCGACCGTGCGCGGGCGCTGGATCTGCTGAATCTTGTCGGGCTCAAGGATTTTGCCTTCGCCTTTCCCGCGCAGTTGTCGGGGGGCATGCAGCAACGCGTCGCTCTGGCGCGACTGCTGCAGACGGGGGCGGATATCTTGCTGCTGGATGAACCCTTCGGGGCATTGGACGAATTCACGCGCGAACACCTCAATCTTGAACTCCTGCGTATCGTGGGAGAGTTCGGCGCGACCACCATCTTTGTCACCCATAACATCAACGAAGCGATCTTTCTGTCAGATCAGGTGTTCGTCATGACACCGCGTCCGGGCAAAATTGCCAAGATTGTCGACATCAACCTGCCGCGGCCGCGCACGCTCGCCATGCAGTTGACCCCCGAATTCAATGCGCTGGCCGAAGATGTGCGCGCAACCCTTGGGGCGCTGTGATGGCCATGTCAGGGCGGATCGCTCCATCGCAAGCAAACCCGGCGCAGCCCGGGGCCTCGCTGCGTCTTCGTCGGCTGGCCAACCATCTGGGACTGTTTCTGGTTCTGCTGGTGCTGTGGGAAACAGGCTCGCGGCTTGGCTGGCTTGACCCGCTGTTTTATCCCCGCCCCTCGGCCATCCTGCGGTCCTTTTGGCTGGTCTATTTCGAGAATGCCAACATCTGGTGGCATCTTTACGTGTCGCTCGGGCTGGTATTGGCCGGGTTTACCGCGGGCTCGATCCTGGGCGTCGGGCTGGGGGCGGTGGTCGGGCTCAACCCCTTGGTGCGGCGCTACCTTCAGCCCTATGTCATCGTTCTGGAAGCAACGCCGCGCATCGCGGTTGCACCATTGCTGATCGCGGCCTTGGGGTTTGGCGCACAATCAAAGATTGCGATCATCATGTTGGTCTGCTTCTTTGCGCCCTTCATCAACACCTTGTCCGGTGTCATGAATGTGCCCGCCGAAAAGCTGGAACTGTTCCGGTCGCTGCGGGCAACGAAATGGCAAACCCTGCGCAAGCTGGTTTTGCCGGATGCGGTTCCTGTGATCATGGCCGGAGAGCGGCTGGCGTTGACCGCTGCCCTGTCTGGCGTGCTGGTGGCTGAGTTCATCCAGCGTGATCAGGGGATCGGGTCCCTGATCCTCGTCTACACGCGCAATCTGAACATGGCGTCGGCCTTTGCGTGCATCTTCACGCTGACGATCATCGGCTTTGGCATCTTCAAGGGGATGGAACTGCTCGATCGCTGGATCGCGTTTTGGAAGCATCAAGATGGCCGTGAACGTGTAAGCGCTGCCCGCGCGCGCGCGCACGCCGAGGAGGCCTGATCCATGGCTGAACATGATTTGCCCCAGCGTTCAACGCCGAGGTCCTACTGGGCCCTGAGCGTCTTGCCGCATCTGGTCCTTTTCGGTGCATTGATGGCCTTGTGGGAAGGGCTTTCCATCATCAATGTAATCGACTCGATCATGGTGCCGCGCCCGTCCGAGATAGTCTCGGCGATCTGGCGGCTTTATGTGACCGAGCGCATCATCTACCCGCATTTCGTGGTCACCTTTACCGAAGCGGTGACCGGATTTGCGATCGGGGCCACGATCGCCGTCGTTCTGGCGGTTGCCTCGTCACTGTCGGACGTGTTCCAGCGTTATGTGTCACCCTATGCCATCGTCTTGAACGTGACGCCCGGGATCGCGCTGACGCCCATCATCATCGCATGGTTCGGCTACGGCATGGGATCAAAGATCGCGCTGGCCGCTGTGATCTGTTTCTTTCCCATCTATGTGAATGCGCTGACCGGACTGCTGCAAACCGACGAAGATCGCGAGGATCTGTTTCGCTCGCTGGGCGGCACGAAGGTGCAGGTGTTCTTCAAGCTGCGCGTGCCGTCGTCCTTGCCGATGGTGTTTGCGGGAATGAAGATCGGTTTGACCACGGCGCTCATCGGCGCGGTGGTTGCAGAGTTCGCCCAAGCCACAGAAGGGGTGGGCGTGTTGATGGGCCGTTTCTCCTTTCAACTCCAAATGGCTGCCTCGATCGCCACCTTGCTCAGCATGACGGCGATTGGGCTGCTCTTGTTCTATGCGATGGAATTTCTCGACAATCGGATCGTGTTCTGGGGTCGGGAAAATCGCATGGCGCGCGTGTCGCGGGCCCGGGCAAAGGCCTGGCAACGCATCATGCACAAGTGACCAAAGACATCTTTCAGGGAGGACAACAGAATGAAAATGTTACGGATGATGGCCGCTACGACCGCTTTGGCGACGGCTCTGGTACCGCTTGCCCTTTCGGCACAAGATTTGACCGAGGTGCGGATGATCAACCCGCTGCCCCGCTCGACCAACTTCTTCCCGCTCGTCGTGGGCGAGGCGTTGGGCTATTTCGAGGAAGAAGGCGTAAAGGTCGATCTTTTGCCTTCGGATACCTCGATCCCCTATGTGGCGTTCCTGCAAAACGGGCAGGCCGATCTGGCCATGCTTGACCCGTTCGAGACGATCAACGCGCTCGATGCAGGGGCCGAGATCAACACCGTCTTCGAGGTGATGCAGAACGCACCCGAAGGCATCGGTGTGCCAGCCGGTAGCTCGGTGCAATCCATGGCCGATCTGGTCGGCACGACCGTTGGTCTGGTGTCGGACCGCGACCGCGCCTTCTTGCAGGCAGCGATGGCCGCCGAAGGCGTGTCGATCGACGATGTGAAGACGGTGGTTCTGGGCGAAGCCGGGCCGACGCTGGCTGCAGCGATGCGCGATGGCAATGTCTCGGCGATCGCCGGGGCTGCACCGGACTGGATCGTGCTGATTGCCAACGGCATCGACACCCGGCTGATCACGCCGCAATCGCTGCTGGCCAGCCCGGCCAACACCTTTTCGATGGCGGTGAGCGAGATCGAAGCCAAGCGTGAGGCGGTCACAGGCTTCCTGCGGGCATGGTGCAAGGGCATGCATGTGGCAACCGTCAATCGCGACGCGGTGGCCGAAATGCTGCGCCAGACCGTTCCCGAGGAATGGGAGATCGAGGAGGCCGGCCAGCTGTACCTCGACATGTCCATCGGCATGAACGTGTCGGTCACCGAACAGTGTGGCCAACCGCAGGCCGACGTCTGGACCGCGATCCAGCCGCGCATGGTTGAATCTGGCGGCATCGCCGCCGCGCGGGATGTGGCGACCTTCCTCAACGATAGCTTCATCGCGGCGATCAACGACTTTGATCGCGCCGAGGTCGAGGCGGAAGCTGCCGCTTGGTTCGAAGCCAACAAGTGAACCGGCATCGGGCCGCCCGCTTCCGATCGTGGGCGGCCCGGTTTCATTGCTCCTGATACCCCCCGCACCGCTGTTGCGTGGGGCTGTTTGAATTTCGGCCAAAAAGGAAAGACTTATGAGCCACACGATCATCGGTATGCCCGATTTGGGCGGAGAATTGAACCGCTATGGGCCGACGACCGGCCGTCCGCGTCCCGACCGTGCCCATCGCCTGAGCACGACTACGGTGGACAGTCACGCGCATGTGGTCATTCCCGCAGCCGGGAAATACATGGCGCCCCACGTCAATCCGGCGCGCATCGCGATGGTGACCCATTCCAACGCCGAAACCACCATGATCAACGCCAAGCAGGAGGCCGATCGCGGCTCCACGGCGATGCAGGATATCGAAGACCGCATGAAGGTCCTTGATGCCGAGGGCATCAACATTCAGGTTGTCGCCCCGCCGCCCCCGCAGTGCTATTATCAATCCAAGACCGAGCACGCCGTCGTAGCAAGCCGCATGGTCAATGACGGGATGGCCGAATGGGTGGGACGTCGTCCTGACCGCTTCATGGGGCTTGGCACCGTTCCCTTTCAGGATCCGGCCGAAGCGGTCACCGAACTGACCCGGGCCGTCAAGGATCTGGGTCTCAAGGGCGTGATGTTGCTGACCAACTGCGACGGGGAAGAAATATCGGCGGATCGGTTCCGTCCGTTCTGGAAAAAGGCCGAGGAACTGGGCGCGCTGGTGATGATCCATCCCAATGGCTTCACCGGAGGCGACCGCTTTCACGAATATTACTTCTCCAACGTGATCGGCAACCCGCTCGAAACCACAACCGCCCTGCATTACCTGATCTTCAACGGTGTCTTGCGCGACATGCCCGAACTCAAGATCCTTGCGGTCCATGGTGGCGGCTATCTGCCCGCCTATTCCGGCCGGATCGATCATGCCTGGGGTGCGCGGGCCGATTGCCACGCCGATCTGCCCAAAAAGCCGACCGAATATCTGCGCCAAGTCTACTTCGACAGCGTGGTGTTCAGCCAACATCAGCTGGAGTATCTCGTCAAGCTTTACGGAGCCGACAAGATCGTCATGGGCACGGATTACCCCTATGACATGGCTGATTACGACCCGGTCGGACATATCGCGACATCAAACCTGACCGATGAGGAAAAGGCCAAGGTCGCCGGGCTGTCGGCCCTGAAGATGCTTGGGGTAAAGTAAGCCATGGCCCGCGGCAAGGTCGGGGTTGTGGGGCTTGGCATCATGGGCAGCGCCTATGCGGCCAACCTGCGGCGTGCCGGTGTGCAGGTTGTCGGCGTCGATCCGGCCCCTGCTGGCCGGGTGGCGCTTGAGGCACTTGGCGGTCAAGCCCATGATGCCCTTGGGCCTTGGGTTGCGGAATGTGATCTTGTGATCGTGTCGGTGGCCTCGCCCAAGGTGCTGGCCGCTGTGGCGACGGCCTTGGGCGGGTTGCTGTCCAAGGGGCAGGTGGCGCTGGAGACCGGAACCTTTGCCTTGGCCGACAAGTTCGCGGCCAAGGCGGCGGTCGAGGTTGCAGGCGCCATCTTGCTCGATTGCCCTGTCAGCGGGACGGGCGCACAGGCTGCCAAGGCGGATCTGGTGATCATGGCCTCGGGCGATCCTGCGGCCATCGTTCACGCCAAGCCCTATCTGTCCCACATCAGTCACACCGTGATCGAAGCCGGAGCGTTTGGTTATGGGTCGCGGATGAAATACGTCGCCAACCATGCGGTCGCGCTTCACAATGCGGCCGCCGCCGAAACCCTGCATTACGCGACATCGCTCGGGCTTGATGCCGGAACGGTCTACAAGATGCTGTCGGGTGGGGCCGGCCAATCGCGGATGTCCGATCTGCGCATGCCATTGATGATTGCAAAGTCATATGAGCCGCCGACGGCCAGCATGGCGATGTTTCAGAAGGACCTGTCGATCATCGGCGACAATATCGCGTCTCAGGCGATCGAGACGCCGATCTTCGAGGCGGTGTGCAAGCTCTATGACGCGGCGTTCGAGAGCCTGCCGATGAGCTATGATACTGCCGGCGTCTATGAGGTCTACACGGCTGCGAAATAGGCTGTGGTCGCGCATGCGGCAAAAAAAGGGGGGCTGTTGCCCCCTTTTTCCTGATCGCGGCGCGGTTGCGGGCTAAAGGGCTGCCGGATTGATGGTGCGGCCCGTCTCCGCCGACAGGATAATCGCCTCCAGCACTTCGATGTTGTGGGTCAGCTCGAAATCCGAATAGGGGTAGCGGCTTTCCCCCGCGATCGCCCGGGCCCAGGCCTCGAGGTTTGCCGTCACGCTGTCGGTCCAATCGAGGATCCGGGTATCGCGATCGTCCATGCTCCGATAGATTTCCATATCGGTCTTGCCGCCGGGGGTGTCGGGATGTGTCGCGTTGCGGATCTCGACCCAGGATTTCGTGCCGAAAACATGGGCGCGAATGAAATGGGGCGTGTTGAGGATGGCCTGCAGCGTGGCCGTCACACCGGTTTCGAACTGCATCTGCACCGCGACGACATCGCCGGTTTCCCATCCCAGCGAACGGTCGGCGGTAAAGGCCGACACGCTCGATACGCGCCCGAAGAACCAGATCAGCATGTCGGTCAGGTGGATGCCCATCTGCGTCATGCCCGCAGCGGGCGCATAGGCCTTGGATGTGCGCCAGCTGCCCTTGGGAAGATGCGCAAGCTTGTTGTGGCTGAACGCCATCTCCGCATGCATGATGGTGCCGAGGCTGCCCTCGTCGAGCATGGATTTCAGCGCGAGGATGCCGGGCTCCCACCGCCGCTCATGGCCGATGCCCAGAACCACACCCTTTTCCCGGCACAGCGCGACTGATGCCCGCGCCCCTGCTGCCGTCAGGGACAGCGGCTTTTCGCAAAACACATGCAAGCCCCGACCGGCCGCTTGGGCGATCTGGGAGTCGTGCAGGTTATTGGGCGAGGTCAGGATCACCGCTTCCACCCCCTCGCGGGTGATCGCACTGTCAAAGTCGGTTTCAACCGCCAGACCCATCGCCTGTATCTGCGCATGCAGCGCCTCCGAGGGTTCGACGACGGCGGCAATCCGGAACATCGGATGATCGACCAGACGGCGCGCGACATGCTGACCCCACCAGCCAAACCCCACCAATACAACGTTGAGCATTGCCCTTTCCTTTCCGGTCTTGTTCATGTCTTTGAGGTCTTGAGGGGATGCAGGCCGACCATGGAACAATCGAGCGCTGCGAAGCCTTCGGGCGCCGCCCGGCGTGCCTTGTGCAGCGCGGCTTCGATCACATCGGGCGCATGGCCATGCGAACGGGCCAGATCCGCCATCAGGCCCATATCCTTGATCGCGTTCTCGAGACTGAAATTCACCGCCCCGCCCTGACCGGTTGCCAACATGGCGGCGATAGGGGGAACGCGCTTCTTGGCCGCGCCGATCGCCCCGGAACTGTCCGCCAGAACATCGAGCGCCTGCGCAGCATCGATGCCTTCCCCCAAGGCGAGCCCGAGGGCTTCGCCCAAGGCTGCCCAATACACCATCAGGGGCAGGTTGATCGCCAGTTTCATCGCCGCGCCTGCGCCCACGGGCCCCAGATGTTCCAGCCGCCGCGTCAAGAGTTTCAGGATCGGGGCGCCCTTTGCGAAAGCTTCGGGGCTGCCGCCTGCAAGGCCCAGCAATTGCCCCTCGCGCGCGGGGCCGGTCGTGCCGCCTACGGGGCATTCGAGAAACAGCCCGTCACATGCCACGATGGCTGCTTCGAGCGCACGGGTGGTGGCGGGGAGTGTCGTGCAGGTTTCGATCACCAGCTTGCCCGTGAGCGGCCCATGGCACAGCCCGGCAGGCCCGTGATAGACGGCGGCGATGGCAGCGTCATTGGCGAGCGCCGACACGATCACGTCAACCTTTTCGGCGAGATCACGCGGGCTCTCGGCCACGCGGACGCCCGCGATTGCCTCAGCCTTGGTGCGATCCCGGTTCCACACGGTCAGCGCCGCGCCTTGATCGCGCAGACGCTCCGCCATGGCGCGCCCCATATTGCCCGTCCCGATGATGCCAATGTTCATATACGTCCCTTCCGTGGTGCTTACGGCGCGTAAAAGGCGCCTTGGACGATCAAGTAGACCCCAAGACCCAGCAAGAGGATATGGATGAGGATGTAGAAAGGATCCTTGGGGATACGCGTGCTGATGCGATTGCCGGCCCATAGCCCCAAGGGCATGACGGGCAGGAAACACAGCGACAGGATCAGGGTCTGGGGCGTGACCATGCCAAAGGTGACCATGATCGGGATCTTGGCGGCATTCATGATCGCGAAAAACCACACCATCGTGGCGACGTAGATCACGGGCATCAGGCGATAGGGCAAGAGGAACAATTGCGCCGGGGCCTCTCCCATGAGGAAAAAGCTGAGAAACCCGCTCGATCCCGCCATTCCGGCCGCGCGCGGCCAGATGTGGCGCGGCGGCGTCGCGGGCTGTTCCTTGCCCTGCGTCAGCCAGCGGGTGCGAGCGAAATTCAGGGCCGCAGCGATCGAAATGGCCCCGAGCATGGATTGCAGCAACCAGATCTCGAAGGACTGGAAGAACACCGCACCAATGCTTACACCCACCAGGCCCGTCACCGCCATGGGCCACAGCAGATCAAAGCGCACCGATTTTCGGTAGACCACCATCAAGATCAGATCCATCACCACATAGGTGGGCAACAGGACCGATATCGCGGTGAAAGGATCGGAAACGGCCGCTGCAAGCGGCATGGCCAGCGATCCGATCATGCCGCCAAAGCCCGCCTTGGCCAGCCCGACGAAGAACACGCAAAAGGCCATGACCGCCAGAAATAATACCGATTGATCCGCGATCATTCTGTTTGATTTGCCCCTGCCGCCGCAGCGACAAGATGACTTGTCTGGCATATGTTTTCGACATCAAAGCGCAGCTTTCGTATCATAAATTGGGATAATCAAATATGGATGGCGCGATACTTGCGGCGTGTTCAACGCGCCTGAGCGAGCCAGAATTGGCTGTCGATCGGAGGGTGCCGCGTAACCTTGAGGATATGCCTGGGCGCTTTGGCATCGGTGTGGGTCGAGTGTTGTCTTTGGTCGCGTGGCCCGGCCGAATGACAGAAAACAGGTTAGATACCCTTGAGCCATCATCGCGTGACGTGTCCGGTGCCTCCCCCGTGCTTGGAGGGCTGCATCGGAAGGTTATCGCGGGCGGATAGGCGCGCTGTGCAAGGCAGGATCGAATGCGTTCAGCGGCACCGTGTTCAGCGCTTGCTTCGTGCACGGTTTCCCCCCGTTTGAGGCAGCCGCGCAAAGCCTGATCACGCCCCCCCTTGCACGGCCCAAACCGTGATTGGCTGGTTTGCGGGCTTCAAAAGCAATCAGCAGCGGGATTTCCCCGCCGAGCCTTCATACGACACCCATCCGCGCAAGAGTGCGGGGCTTCATCATGCGCATGCCGCGGGGCGGACAGGGGCAGGGCATGCGCGCGGCGCGATGCTGTCCTTGCGGCCCGACACGGTCTCGCTCTTTGTGGGGTCGAACAACTTTCCCACGCGGGTCCGTGACGGTCCACCCGATCTGGTCAAATCGCTGGCCACCGAGATGCCGGCCCGTCACGTCAAGCCCTCAAGACCGCGGGCATCGGGCCTTTTGCAGGATCATGCGTTCCACAATTTCTCGATCGCGTCGAAAGCGCCCCTGCCATGCTCGGTCCGCTTGGCCTCGGTGATGTCGCCCCATTCCACCACGGCCTTGTGGTAGGCGGGCCGCGCAGCAATCCGCGCATACCAGTCATTGAGGTGACCATGATCGGCCCACAGGGGCGCCATCATGAACGATTCCATTCGGCGCAGATAGACCACCAGCGCGATGTCGGCCAGGGAATAGCTGTCTCCAGCCAACCAGCCACTGTCGGCAAGGCGATCATTCATGTCGGCAAAGAGCGACTTGAACGTCTTGAGCGCATCGGGAAGCAACGGGCTTTCCAGGCCCATAGCGATGTTTACCTTGTCGTTGTCGCGCCGAACCAAATCCCTCATTTCGGAATGGTAGGCCTCGATCTTTTTCTTGCCCTGTTCAAGGTAGATGAAGCGGTTGACGATGCACACACCGATCGTGCGACTTGCCACATGCACACCATCTCCGATGCGGTATATCCAGCGGCGCATGTCAGCGCGGTCTTCGGCATTGGCTGGACGAAACGATGTTTCGGGGAAAGCATCGTCCAGATATTCCAATAGAATTGTCGATTCCGAGATGCCCCGCCCGTTGTGCTCAATGGCAGGAACCAGACCCTTGGGGTTCAATTCATGGTAATTCTCAGGAAGCTGATCCACGTCGCCACGCGCCGTATCGACAATCACGCTTTTCCATTCGAGTCCTTTTTCTTCTATCAAAAGCCGCACGCGTTGTGCAGCGGTGGACCTGTCGTAGTGATAAAGCGTAATCATCAGACTGCCTTTCGGAGTTCGGCATCGCTCCACTCGGGTCCGTCAAGGTCGATTTTGGCTCCCAACGGAATCAGACCAAACGGATTTATTTTGCGATGCGCCATGTAATAGTGGGTGTTGATGTGGTCGAGGTTCACGGTCTGTCTTACTCCCGGCCAATTCAACAGGTCGCGTGTGTGCCGCTTGAGGTTCGGGTAGTCATCCAGACTGCGAATATTGCATTTGAAGTGGAAGTAATAGACGGACGGGAACCGGATCATCGAGGCAAACAGGCGCCAGTCCGGTTCCACGGGCCTGTCGCCCAGAAGGAACCTGCTGTCAGCAAGACGGGTTTCCAGAACGTCGAAGGCGTCGAACAGACCGGTTACGGCCGCCTCGTAGGCAACTTGGGTCTCGGCAAAGCCGGTCCTGTAGACACCGTTGTTGATGGCACGGTAAATCAGGTCGTTCAACGCGTCGATCTCGGCCAACTTGTCCTCGGGAAGGAACTCCTGCCAGGATGTCGCGATGGATCTGAACGCGCCGCCCATCATGCGGATGATCTCGGAGGATTCGTTGTTCACGATTGTGCCGCTCTGCTTGTCCCACAAAAGCGGAGTTGTCACCTTGCCGGAATAGGTCGGCGCCGCTCTTGTGTAGACCTGATGCAGGAACCGTGAACCGAACAATTTGTCGGGTGTCGCGCATTCGTAGTCAGCGAATTCCCAACCGTTCTCCATATTGACGGGGTGCACCACTGAAATGTCGATGGCCTGTTCAAGCCCCAGAACGCTGCGATAAATCAGGGTGCGGTGCGCCCATGGACAAGCCAGAGAAACATACAGATGATAACGCCCGGCTTCGGCCTTGAAACCGCCAACTCCGGTCGGTCCGGCCGATCCGTCCGGGGTTACCCAGTTGCGAAAGGCAGAGCCCTGCCTGACGAACTGCCCGTCCTGCTTGACCTCACGGGTGGCCGTATCCTGCCAGACACCTTTGACGAGCTGCCCCATTTCTTTATTGCCCTAATGTGTTGTCGTTTTGGCCGGTATTCCCCAGGTGGCGCGGCCCTTTTTAAAGCCACGATTGCCTGAAACTGCTCAGGAGACAAGTTCTTTATCCTTGGCGCCGATTGCGGTTGCGCGCATGGCTGGCGTTGCGCGGATCGGGCGGCAAATCCGCTGCGTTCTGGCCCGGTGGCGGCGTTCTGGGGCGCGGCGGACAGACCTGCCCGCCCGGTTTCGTTCACGCTGTGGCTCGCGGTCATGCGCATGCCACAGGCGCGCGAAGCCCGAGGATGGCGGCAAGGATGGTGTGCACCATCACGCCAAGAATTCCCATCAACCGTTTCGAAGGCGTGAGCGCGCCAAGCTGCGATTTCGCTGCACGCGAACATCGCAGAAATTCGCCTCCGTTCACACCTCGGTCCACAGCCATTTCATTCAGGAAAGCGCCCTTCACCGCCGACAGAATTTCAAGGTCAGCCGCGCCGCCGCACGCGTCGGACAGCACCCATCGCCCTGATCATGCTTGTGCAAAAGCCCGGTCAGATCCATGCCTGCCCATGGTCCCTCGGACCAGTGGCGTTCCCATGGCTCGATCTTGGGCTTCGGGGTCTCCGTGTGGTTCGTGGGTGAAGTCGTCAAACTCCACCTCGACCACACACCTCGATGGCCACCTGAGATCAGACCGGTGACGGTGCAGAAATCACACCACCTCCGCGGCGCCACCCTCGGTCTTTGCTCAGGGGCCGGTCACATGGGGCATATCTCAATGGACATCATGCGCCTGCCCGGATCGCGTCTTGGGGGCCATGAACAGATCGGGTGCAGTGTCGGCTTGGCACCAAGGGCCGCCTGATCCTGACCTTGGGCCACCTTGGCGATG
>ERZ888423.604-NODE-604-length-36054-cov-7.339482_pt1 | contig 36054 bp, 31 predicted proteins | sample MGYA00520523_ERZ888423 | MGnify/ENA primary metagenome ERZ888423 (study PRJEB32303, sample SAMEA104408611) | aquatic metagenome | biome: Brackish water; feature: Pelagic; material: water | place: Baltic Sea | collected 2014-06-08T10:24:00 | depth 30,27 m ... | reverse complement strand
ACCGGCCGTCAATAGCGTGAATGGCTAGCCGCGGTCCCGAGGTGCCGATAGGTTTGGAGTATGAGGGAGGCGCCAAACGTGTTGGGCATTGTCCTGGCCGGCGGAGAGGGTAAGCGGCTGTATCCGCTGACGGCTGACCGCGCTAAACCCGCAGTTCCCTTTGGGGGCGCCTACCGGCTCATCGATTTCGTGCTCTCTAATCTCGTCAACGCCCGGTTTCTACGAATTTGTGTTCTCACCCAATATAAATCGCATTCGCTGGACCGTCATATTTCGCAGAATTGGCGGGTGTCGGGGCTCGCCGGGGAGTACATCACCCCGGTGCCGGCTCAGCAGCGGCTCGGCCCGCGCTGGTACACCGGTTCGGCCGACGCCATCTACCAATCGATGAATCTGATTTACGACGAGGACCCCGACTACATCGTGATCTTCGGCGCCGACCACGTGTACCGGATGGACCCCGAGCAGATGCTCGCACAGCACATCGAGAGCGGCGCCGGCGCGACTGTCGCCGGGATCCGGGCGCCGCGCGCGGAGGCCAGCGCGTTCGGTTGCATCGACGCCGACGAGTCTGGCCTCATCCGGTCGTTCGTGGAAAAGCCCGCCGACCCGCCGGGCACCCCCGACGATCCCGAGCAGACATTCGTCTCGATGGGCAACTACATCTTCACCACCAACGTGCTGATCGAGGCCATCCGTGCCGATGCCGACGCTGATGACTCCGATCACGACATGGGCGGCGACATCATCCCGCGGCTGGTGTCCGAGGGGATGGCCTCGGTCTACGACTTCAACGCCAACGAGGTGCCCGGGGCTACCGAACGCGACCACGGCTACTGGCGCGACGTTGGAACGCTGGACGCCTTCTACGATGCGCACATGGACCTGGTCTCAGTGCACCCGGTGTTCAATCTGTACAACAAGCGCTGGCCTATCCGCGGTAGCTCAGAAAACCTGGCCCCCGCCAAGTTCGTCAACGGTGGATCCGCCCAGGAGTCCGTTGTCGGGGCCGGCAGCATCATTTCGGCTGCGTCGGTGCGCAATTCCGTGCTGTCGTCCAACGTTGCCGTCGATGACGGTGCGATTGTCGAGGGCAGCGTGATCATGCCCGGGGTCCGCATCGGGCGCGGGGCCGTGGTTCGTCACGCGATCCTGGACAAAAATGTGGTGGTCGGCCCCGGCGAGATGGTCGGAATGGATCTGGAAAAGGACCGCGAACGGTTCGCGATCAGCTCTGGCGGCGTGGTTGCCGTCGGCAAGGGCGTCTGGATCTAGCCCGCGATCTAGCCCGCGGCAATAACTAGTCCGGGGCAGTCTGCGTGCGGCGGTTCCATGCCATCAGTACGGGCGGGGATCGCGGCGGCGAGGTTCGCTCGCACCTCGCCGGTCGAGGTTGTCGCGCGAGCAGACAGCAACACGCACTCTTTGGAGCTGTTTCACGCGAGTTTGTGACTGCTCGCGGGGACTTCTGATGCGGAAAGTGCTTCAGTCGCGTGCGGCGGCGAGCAGTCCGTCACCGAGTGGAATGAGTACCGGGGTCAGCCGCTCGTCCTCGGCGATCAGTCGTGCCGCCTCACGCACCGCGCTGACCTCGCTGTCCTTGGCAGCCGCATCGCCGGCCCGCCCGCCCAGCGCAGCGCGATGCACGACAATCGCGCCGCCTTGACGCAGCAGTCGTACGCCCTCGACGACGAACTGTGGTTGGTCGGCCGGGTCTGCGTCGATGAACACCAGGTCATAGGAGTCATCAGCTAGTCGGGTGAGCACCTCCTGGGCGCGTCCGCTGATAAGCCTGGTCCGCCCCGGTCCGACGCCGGCCTCCGCGTACGCCTGCTTGGCGATGAGTTGGTGCTCGGGCTCGACGTCGATCGTCGTCAAGACCCCGTCCTCGCGCATTCCCGATAGCAGCCACAGGCCGCTGACTCCCGCGCCCGTACCGACCTCGACCACCGCTTTCGCACCGGTCAGTTTGGCCAGCACACACAGCAACGCACCGACGGCAGGGGTTACCGCGCCGGTCCCGATGTCGGCCGCGCGCTCTCTGGCCGCGGCGACGATGGCGTCCTCGGAGATCGAGTGTTCGGCATGGGCGACGATCGCCTCGGCCGGACTGACCCGCGTCCCGGAATCGCCGGAGCCACCTTCGGGTTCGTCGCTGCTGGCCATGCCCCGCAGCGTAGAGCGAAGCACGGGTTGCAGGTATCGCGACACGCCCGTCCCGGTTCCGATAATCGGGGTGCTGCGACCAACGTTTTCGCTGGTCGAAAAATGGGTGGCGATCTTTCTCAGGAAATGTTCAGTTTGCTCATATGCCAGGCACACCAGCGCGGGGGACGGTAACTGCATGACGGACGGCGCGATCAGCGCACGCGGCGATATTCTGCACCTCGGGGACCACCCCGGGAAGAAAGCAACCTCGCGCCGTGTTGTCGGTACCGAGCGGCTGTCCACCGAGGGCAGCTGCCATCAAGACCAGGAGAATCCGACGAGTACCACCCAGAAGCCAGGCACTCAGGCGCCAAGCCCCTTGGGTCCCGTGGCCGCTCCGGTGTCTCCCGTTTCTATGGCCCACCTCGAGCAGTACACCGATGCTGAGTGGGTCGAGCCGGCGGACGAGATGACCGGCACCGCGGTTTTCGATGCCACCGGCGACAAGGCGGCGATGCCGAGCTGGGACGAACTTGTCCGCCAGCACGCCGACCGGGTGTACCGCTTGGCCTACCGCCTGTCCGGTAGTCAGCACGACGCCGAGGATCTGACTCAGGAAACGTTCATTCGGGTGTTCAGATCGGTGCAGAATTACCAGCCCGGCACCTTCGAGGGATGGTTGCACCGCATCACGACCAACCTGTTCCTCGACATGGTCCGCCGTCGCGGCCGCATCCGCATGGAAGCCCTGCCCGAGGATTACGACCGGGTTCCCGCAGACGAACCGAATCCCGAGCAGATCTACCACGACTCGCGACTGGGCCCAGACCTGCAGGCCGCACTCGATTCACTCGCGCCGGAGTTCCGCGCTGCGGTGGTGCTGTGCGACATCGAAGGGCTGTCCTACGAGGAGATCGGAGCGACTCTCGGCGTCAAACTGGGCACCGTGCGCAGCCGCATCCACCGCGGCCGCCAAGCACTGCGCGACCACCTGGCACGCCATTCGGACGCCGGAATGGCAGAGCGATTTCAGGACGCGGCCAAGTCGGCCTGAACATTCAACCGTTGCCTCACAACATGCCGCGCTACATTCGAAGTAGCCCGACATGACATGAGCCGAGAGGAACTGGGTGATGGTCGATCCCGGACACGCGTTTCGGCGCGCATTCTCCTGGCTGCCCTCGCAGTTGGCCTCACAAAGCGATGCGCCCGTCGGCCCACGTCAGTTCGGCTCCACTGAGCACCTGTCGACGGAGGCCGTCGCCGCGTTCGCCGACGGCGAATTGCGCATGACCGCCCACCTGCGCGCTGCCCACCACCTCTCGTTATGTCCCGAGTGCGCGCTGGAGGTGGACGCTCAGCGTCAGGCACGGTCGGCGTTGCGCGACTCCTGCCCGGTGGCGATGCCCACCTCCTTGCTGGGCCTGTTGTCCCAGATCCCGCACCACGCCCCCGACGAAGCTCCGGAAGCGACTCAAGCGCCACAGTTAGCTGATGGTGAGCAGCGCACCCGCCGCAAGCGTCGGTAGGGTGGACGCAGAGGTCCGTCGGCGCTAGCCGCGTCGGCGATTGCCTGCACCTCGGCGGAGGTAACAGCGGGCGACCAAGGATTCAGAACGACACAAGGGTTCAGAGAAGGGCGATCAACGGGTGAGCAATCTTGACCAGTCCGGCCGGGAGCGGCTTGAGCCGCGCCCCCTCTCGCGTCCGTCTGTCGATCCGGCAGCCACGCGTGCGTTCGGCAGGCCCGCGGGTGTGGCCGGATCGTTTATGGGTGCCGGCCAAACCCCTGATCAGGGTGTGTACACGCCGAAGGACCAAGCCCCCGACCCCGTGCTGGCAGAGGCGTTCGGCCGCACCCAGCCCGGCGGCGACTCGCTGCAGCGCCATCCCACTGATGCGGGTGCGCTCAATGCCGAACGCGGAGAAGGTGCCGACGAACCCGAAGATCCGTGGCGCAGTCCGGGCTCCCCTGCAGCGTTGGGGACTCCGGCCTTCGCGCCGACCGCGCCGACACAATCCACCGCCGTCCGCGGAAAGCTGGGCGTACGTGACGTGCTGTTCGGTGGCGGGGTGTCCTTCGCTGCCCTTGCCGTTCTCGGTATCGTCGCGCTGACCATCGGTGTGGCCGGCGGTTTGGTAAGGCGTAAGACCGCCGAGGTCGTCGAGGCATTCACTACGTCGAAGGTGACTCTGGAGACCAGCGACAGGCCCGATCTGCCGCCCGGCCGGTTCACCGAGGTCGCTGCCGCGGTGGCTGATTCGGTGGTCACCATCGAGGCGTCCAGCGACGACGAGGGTGCTCAGGGATCGGGCGTCGTCATCGACGGCCGCGGCTACATCGTCACCAACAACCACGTGATCTCCGAAGCCGCCACCAACCCGAGCAAGTACAAGCTGGCGGTGGTGTTCAACGACGGCACGGAGGTTCCGGCCAACCTGGTGGGCCGTGACCCCAAGACCGACCTCGCGGTCCTCAAGGTCGACAACGTCGACAACCTCGTGGTTGCGCGGATGGGCGATTCTGAGAAACTCCAGGTCGGCGAAGAGGTGATCGCCGCCGGCGCGCCACTGGGACTGCGCAGCACGGTCACCACCGGCATCATCAGCGCACTGCACCGCCCGGTACCGCTGTCGGGTGACGGCTCGGACACCGACACTGTCATCGACGGTGTACAGACTGATGCGTCGATCAACCACGGCAACTCGGGCGGTCCACTGATCAACATGAACGCCGAGGTGATCGGCATAAACACCGCGGGCAAGTCACTGTCGGAAAGCGCCAGCGGCCTCGGGTTCGCGATCCCGGTCAACGAGGTCAAGCGGGTCGTCGAGACGCTGATCGAGAGCGGCAAGATCGCCCACCCGACCCTGGGACTGACAGCGCGCTCGGTGAGCAACGACATTGCCAAGGGTGCGCAGATCGCTAACGTGACGCAGGGCGGACCCGCCGAGCGTGGCGGCATCCTTGAGAACGACGTTGTCGTCAAAGTGGGGGATCGCGAAGTCGCCGATGCCGACGGGTTCGTCGTTGCCGTGCGTCAACTCAACATCGGTGAGCCGGCACCCATCGAGGTCGTCCGTGACGGTCGTCGCGTTACGCTCACCGTGACTCCCGGCCCGGATAACAGCACGTAGCCGATGTTCGCCAACGTCGGTTGGGGCGAGATGATGGTCCTGGTGATCGCCGGATTGGTGATCCTCGGACCAGAGCGGCTGCCCGGGGCCATCCGGTGGACGTCCGGCGCACTGCGCCAGGCCCGGGACTACGTGAGCGGCGCCACCAGTCAGCTGCGTGAGGACCTCGGCCCCGAGTTCGACGACTTACGAGAACCGCTGTCTGAGCTGCAAAGACTCAAAGGTATGACGCCGCGCGCGGCGCTGACCAAGCACCTGCTCGACGGGGACGATTCGCTCTTCACGGGGAAGTTCGACACGGCGGCTAGTTCGCCGGATAAAGCACAGCTCCCATCGGAGAAGCCGCAGTCCGCGGGTGGTCCCGCGCAGGTCGCCCGCACCGTCCCCCGGGCGCCCGTCCCCGAAGCCCCTGTCCCCGAAGCCCCTGTCCCCGAAGCCCCCGTCCCCGAAGCCCCCGAGGCCATGCAGCCCGCGGCATCGACGCCGTTCGACACCGACGCCACCTGATCTAGCCGCGCAGAGTCCCCGCAGCCACAAATCCTGGCAGCACAAATCCTGGCAGCACAAATCCTGGCAGCACAAATCCTCGCTGCCAGATACGAGTGGGTTGCTTGGGCTGCTCTTTCGGCGTCAGCGGCCAGCCGGGTCCAGCCCCAGCGACATGCCGGCCAGACCACGCTTGCGGCTTGACAGCGCGTCGGCAATGCCGCGCAGCGCCTTGCCTGCCACGGTGTCTGGTGCGGACAACACGAGCGGTACGCCGGAATCGCCAGCGGACACCAGCGCGGGATCCAGCGGCACCTGGCCCAGTAGCGGAACATCGGCGCCGACGGCCCGCGACAGGCTCTCGGCGACTTGGCTGCCACCGCCTTCCCCGAAGATCTGCATCGTTGTGCCGTCGGGCAGGACCAGACCAGACATGTTCTCCACCACACCGACGATCCGCTGTCGAGTCTGTAGCGCGATCGCACCGGCACGCTCGGCGACTTCGGCGGCGGCCAGCTGCGGCGTCGTGACGACCAAGATCTCCGCGCCGGGAATCAGCTGGGATACCGAGATCGCGATATCGCCGGTGCCCGGCGGCAGGTCGAGCAGCAGCACGTCCAAATCGCCCCAGTACACGTCGGCGAGGAACTGCTGAAGCGCCCTGTGCAGCATCGGCCCACGCCACACCACCGGCGTGTTGCCCTGGGTGAACATCGCGATGGAGATCACCCGGACGTCGTGGGCGACCGGCGGGAGGATCATCGAGTCGACCTGGGTGGGCCGGTCGGCTGTGCCCATCATCCTGGGTACGGAGTGGCCATAGATGTCAGCGTCGAGCAGGCCGACAGAGAGTCCGCGCGCGGCCATCGCCGCGGCGAGGTTCACCGTGACGCTGGACTTGCCGACGCCGCCCTTCCCGGAGGCGACGGCGTAGACACGGGTCAGCGAGTCGGGCTGGGCGAAGGGGATCACCGGTTCCCGCGAATCGCCGCGCAGTTGCTTGCGCAGTTCGGCACGCTGCTCGTCATTCATGACGTCGAGGGTCACCTTCACCGCGCCGGTGCCGGGTACGTCGCTGACTGCCCGGGTGACGCTGTCGGAGATCTCGGTCTTCTTCGGGCACGCGGCAATGGTCAGGTACAGCTCGACGTGCACTGAGCCTTCCTGGCCGTCGTGGCTCTGCGGGCCGACGGTGACGTTCTTAACCATCCCCACTTCGGTGATCGGACGCCGCAGTTCGGGGTCGATCACCTTGGCGAGCGCGGCGCGAACCGAGGATTCGAGTTCAGACGGTGTTGGAGACATCGCCTGCGAGTCTAGGCCGCAGACCGGCGACAGGCCGAATGCGGCCGACCGCTGTGCTCAGGCCACCGGCCCCGGAGCAGGACCCAGTGCGGGCGGCAGCGGAGCACCCGGCGGTGGTGGTGCAAGGGGCGGCCCGGGCGGGAGAAGCGGCTGGGCCACCGGTGCTGCCGGCGGTGGGAACCCAAGTGGCGCCGGCGGTGGGAACCCAAGTGGCGCCGGCGGTGCTGCCGGCGGGACGGTGCTCTGAATGCAGAACACTGCGCACTCCGGCTGTGGCGCCGGTTGCATCCAAGGAGGAAGCCATACCGGCGGCGGCTGGACCGCGGGCTGCGCAGGCGCCTGCAACGCCTGCGCGGGTCCGGGCAGCGGGCCGAGCGACTGGCCGGGGACGAATCCCGGAACATTGGTCGAGATCTGGCTGGCCGCATCGGTGCGCTCCATGAGCGGTATCAGCGATAGCGGATCGTTGGGGGGCAGCCCGGTTGCATTCAGTGGCAACCCAGGGCCGATGCCCTGAGTGCGGTCGAGGTGGCTGTTGGCGCTGCCAGCGCCACTGCTGGCGGTACCACTGCCGGCGCTGCCGAGCGACGGAACGGACCCGTTGATAGCGGGCAGGTCGACGGGCACAACCCCGGTGGCGTAGGAGGCGGCCCAGCTCAGCACATTGCGCGCGTAGGCCATCGAATTGTTGTAGCGCAGAATCGCTGCCATGACATCTGCCTGATTGCGCAGGTTCAGTCCACCGCTGCACAGGTAGCGGGCCGCGGCCAGGGAAGCGTCAAAGATGTTCTGGACATCGGACTTGCCGTCATTGTCGCCGTCGGATGCGTAGCGCGACCAGGTGCCGGGCAGGAATTGCATCGGACCCAACGCCCTGGCGTATGTCGTCCCCCCGGCGCTGCGGCTCTGCACGATGACCTCGTTGCCGGGCAGCGTGCCGTCCAGTGCCGGGCCGTAGATCGGTCGCACCGCGGTGCCACGCGCATCCGTCGCACCGCCGTAGGCGTGCATCGATTCGATTCGGCCGATTCCGGCCAGTAGGTTCCAGCTGACCCCGCAGGCGGGGAAGGCTGTCGCCATCATGGCTTCGGCATTTCGATAGGCCGCCAATGCCATTGACGGAATACGCAGTGCCCCCGGAGAATTGACCACGGCCGCGGGCGGCGGCGAGGATGTGCTCCCGGCTACCATGCGAAAGGGCGTCGGTGCCTTGTTCACAGCCACCACCGACGCGCCGGAATTCTCAACAGGCGAAGGCTCGACGGCGGCCATCGGCACGACCGCAGAATCGCGGGTGGGCGATTGGGGCAACGGAGCGGACGCTCCGACGGCGCCGGCCAGCACGAGAGGTGTGAGCACAGCGGCCACACCGAAAGCCGGCATACGGACAACTCGGCCCGCTCGACGGCCCGCTGCCCGGAGGCTGGGTCCTCCGCCTATGTGCACTCAAACCGCCCTAGCTGTGTGATCGCCGGTGAACCCAGCCACCATACCTACTCGGCAACGATGTCGTAACAGCAATCGCCACAGGTATCTCATCCGTTTTTCTTGGATCTCCGCTCGGAGCCCTGGCTGCTTGTCGTATCCAGCCCTGCGCTGGCCGGTCGGCGCAGGTCGGCGAGTAGATCGCGGATCTCCTCCAGCTCGCGGCGCAGGTAGTCGCGGGTGGCGACTTCGCCGACGGCAAGACGCAGCGCTGCAAGCTCGCGGGCCAGATATTCGGTATCGGCCTTGGTCTGCTCGGCACGCCTGCGGTCTTCTTCCAGGGAGACCCGATCCCGATTCTCCTGCCTGTTCTGGGCGAGCAGGATCAGCGGCGCCGCATAGGCCGCCTGGGTGGAGAACGCGAGGTTCAGCAGGATGAAGGGGTAGGGATCCCATTGCCAGGCGAAGGCGCCGATGTTGAGCAGGACCCACACGATCACCGCGATCGTCTGGATCGCCAGGTAGCGACCGGTGCCGAGGAACCGGGCGAAGCGTTCGCTGACCCGGCCGACCGCCTCCACATCGAGTCGGGGAGTCAGCGAACGGGAGACCCGGGGCGTGTCGAGGCGCTGCCGGGCCGACGATTCGCTCATATCGTTCCCTGAGCGGTCACGATCACAGGTTCGGCTTCACGTTCCCGCCAGTCGTCGGGCAGCAGGTGGTCGAGCACGTCGTCGACCGACACCGCACCGAGCAGATGGTTCTCATCATCGACCACCGGCCCACACATCAGGTTGTACGCGGCGAAGTAGCGGGTGAGCGCGCCGAGCGAGTCCTCGGGCCGCAGGTAGGGCAGGTCGGTGTCGACGATTCCGCTGACCAGCGCCGCAGGTGGCTCGCGCAGTAGGCGCTGTAGATGCACGCACCCCAGGTAGCGGCCAGTGGGGGTGGCAGTGGGCGGGCGCACCACGAACACCACCGATGCCAGCGCGGGAGTGAGATCCGGATCGCGCACCCGCGCAAGGGCCTCGGCAACGGTGGTGTCGGGAGCCAACACCACCGGCTCGGAGGTCATCAGGCCGCCTGCGGTGTTCGGGGAGTGGCTGAGCAGGCGGCGCACGTCCTCGGAGTCCTCCGGGTCCATCCGTCGCAGGAACTGTTCGGCATCCGCCGGCGTCATCGTCCCGAGCAGGTCGGCGGCGTCGTCGGGATCCATCGCCTCGAGCACGTCGGCGGCGCGGTCGGTCTTCAGCTGCCGCAGCAGCGCCACCTGCTCATCTTCGGGCAGTTCCTGCAGAACATCGGCGAGTCGTTCGTCGTCGAGCGCGTTGACGACCTCGTAGCGGCGCTTGGCAGGTAGCTCGCGGATGGCGTCGGCAACCTCGACGGGCCGCTGGCCCTGAAACTGCTCAAGGAGCTGGGCCACACCCTGATCAGGCATGGCCAGGCCGGACGGCGTCAGACCGTGGACGTGCTGCCAGTCGACGGGGTACACGTTGGTGCGTCGGCCCAGTCGGCGTTGCGGACGCACCGCCACCTTGGTGACCATCCAGTCACGGGTGCGGGCCTGCTCGATAGCGAGATCCACAACGACCACGTCGAGGCCCGCCAGTTGCGTCAGGTCCGGATCGTCGACTCGCACCCGGGTCTCAATGACCTGCCCCAGTACGAGGACCTCGCCTGGCCGCTGAGAGAAGCGGCGTAAGGACACGTTGCCGGTGGAGAGTGTGACCGCCCCGGGCTCGATCGCTGTGACGCGCAGAATCGGGACGAAAATCCTTCTGCGACTGAGTAGCTCGATGACAAGACCGATAACGCGGGGTTGTTGGCGCACGACGCTGATGCCGATGACCACATCGCGGACCCGCCCGATGGATTCGCCGTCGGGGCCCAGCGCCACCATTCCCGCGAGCCGGGCCGCATAGACCCTGTTGACCGACGCCATGGTTGTCCAGCCTAGAGAGTGTTGTGGTGGAAAACCGGCAACGACCCCGACGGACGTGCCTGCCCGTGTAGACCCATGCCGACAGGATCGATTCGTTCCAGCTACCGATCAGCCGCCCCGGCGAGTCCCCTCAGTTGCTGGCGTACATCACGGCTGCCAACAGCACGTACAGGAAATAGCCGATAATGACGAGCGTGCTGATCACCACGGCGGCGACGGCAATTCCGTAGCCGTCCTGGCCCCTGCGTTTGGTTTCGCGCATCGCCACGAGTCCAAGCACCAGCCCGACGATGGACGGTAGACCGCAGCAGATCATTCCAGCCAGTGATGTGACCAGAGCGGCGATGGCCTTGCCATTGGTGCCGGGCGGCTTCACTGGCGGATATGCCGGATGGTGCCGGTAACTGGGCTGGTAATTGGGCTGGTAATAGCCAGGATGGGTCGGCGGATATACCGGCGGCGGCAACCCGGCATCGGCCGGATAGTCCAACGGTTGTGGTTCGAAACTCTCGTGCGGCTCCGACCCGCTCGCCGTCATGCCGGGTCCACCGGAGTCAGGCGAAAGCTGAAATGGTCCACGCGAGACTGATCAACATCGTGATCGCACCCACGATGATGCCCGCGATGGCCAGGCCCTGGCCAGACTGACGTGTCTGCTTGATCTGGTTGAGCGCAACGATGCCGAGCACGATGCCGATGATCGACCCCAAACCGCAGCAAGCACCGATGATCGACGAGACCAGCGACGCGATCGCCATCGTGTTGGTGCCCTGCGGGACGGGCGCGCCGTAGCCGTACTCGGCACCCGGGTAGCCGGCGGGAGGTGGTGGATACGTCCCGTATGGAGGTGGCGGCGGGTAGGACTGTGCGCCGTATCCCGGTTCGGGGTAAGGCGAGGAACCGGGATTCGGATACGGCGGGGGGTAGCCGGCAGGCGGTGGCGGATACCCGGGCGGGGGAAATTCGCCCGAAGGTGGGTAGCCGACCGTCGGCGTGTACGCCGGCGCTTCGTAACCGGAATTCGGCGGGGTGTACCCAGTCGGCGGCGTGCTATCCAGGTCTTCCGGCGGTGACGCTGGCGAACTCGGTGACCGCTCGATCGGAGGCGCTTCTTGGCCGGCTGGGGACGGCTCGGACCCACCTGTGCTGGAATCGGAAGACTCGGTTCGGCCTGGGTCGGCGTCCGAATTTGTCATGCTGATAAACCTAGCGCAAGCCGCCCGAACCCCCGCAAGACTCGGGAACCCGGCAAGCCGCGCGAACCCCTGCAAGACTCGGAAACTCTGCAAGCCGCCCGAACCCCTGCAAGACTCGGGAACCCGGCAAGGCAGCTCCGGGCACCATTGGTGGGCCCTGAGCGTTGACGGGCAGACTAGCGTTGCACGTTGCGCAATCGAAGGAGTTCGCCATCGAAGGAGTACAAGGACCATGACCAGCCCGTTCCAGCCTGGACGAAATCCCGGTGCCACAGCAGGTGTCCCCGCCCCGGGACGTAAACGCCCGGTCGGACTGCCCACTCCTCCCAAGGGGTGGCCGATCGGGTCGTATCCGACGTACGCCGAGGCTCAACGCGCGGTGGACTACCTCTCAGATGAACAGTTCCCCGTCGAGCATGTCACCATCGTCGGCGTCGACCTGATGCAGGTCGAGCGGGTCACCGGGAGATTGTCGTGGCCCAAGGTTCTCGGCGGCGGCATCCTGACAGGTGCCTGGCTGGGCCTGTTCATCGGGCTGATTCTCGGCTTCTTCAGTCCCAACCCCTGGAGTGCGCTGGTCACCGGTTTGGTTGCGGGCGTGTTCTTCGGGCTGATCACCACCGCGATACCGTACGCGATGGCCCGGGGCACAAGAGATTTCAGCTCAACGATGCAACTGGTAGCCGGGCGCTATGACGTGCTGTGCGATCCGCAGAGCGCCGAGCGGGGTCGGGATCTACTGGCACGCTTGACGATCTGATCGGTGAGCGACGTCCTCTCGCGGGTCCGCGCGGGCCTGCGCGACCATTTCACGCGAATGGGCATCGACGCGGAACCCGTTGCGGCCAGTGTGACCTTCCTCGGCGCGGAGCCCATCGACGTCGTTCGGTTCTACGTGCCGGATGACTCCAATTTCCCTACAGTGCACTATATTTCACTGGGGTGCTCCCGTCACCCAATGGTCGATCCGGCCGAGCTGCTTGCCGATCCGGTGCGTGGTCCCCGTGCTGAGGTCGCCGTCGCCCTGCGTGGGTCGTCGCCCAAGGGGTTGGCGCGCTCGGTGGCGGTGGTCGCCGCCGCGCCCGCCGTCGAGGGCCTGATCCTGGAACCCGATGCGTTGGTCGATCTGGAGACTCCGCTATGGCAGGGCGCACCCTTTTCGGCATACCTGTTGGGGCGCAGTGATATCGGCGACATCGCTTTACCGGAACCGTTGTCGCCGGTCACCGTGTTGTCGGCGGTTCCGATCACTGCGACGGAGGCGGCGTGGGTCCGGCTCAAGGGCGCCGGGGCCATGCGGGACGCGTGGGTTCAGGACGGGGTCGATCCCACGGACCCACAGCGGCGGGCCGCTAATCCGGCGTGAGCGGCGGGCCGCTAATCCGGCGTGAGCGGCGGGCCGCCAATCCTGAATGCACCGATTAGGTAGCTGTTGGGTATGAGTTGGAGACGCTAAATGCCCTGCCGTAGTACGAGAATGAGATTTGTTGAGGATCACATTCGGCCACGACGAAGGGCATCTCGCAGATGCAACTATCTCACACCCGCCCTGTTGGGGCGGCACGGTTCGACGACCCGAACCTCGTCTCGTGCGCCGGACTGGTGCCGGTGACGGCGCTGGCCCAGCGATCCGGGCTCATCGACCTCGCCGATGCGCACCTGGGCGTACCGACCGACAAGGGCGCCAACTCAGGGGCCAAGATCGGCTCCCTGGTCGCCGGGATGATCGCCGGGGAGGGACTCCATCTCGGATCTGAACCGGGTCCGCCACGGGGCGATGGGAACCTTGTTTGACCACCCCATGCGCCCTCGACACTGGGCGCGTTCCTGCGCCAATTCACTTTCGGCCACGTCCGCCAACGCGAACGCCGCCTGGCTGGTCTGCGCGGTCATCGCGTTCAACCTCACCCGTGCGGCAGCGACACTGACCGCCGGCCCGAAACTGACCAGAGCGACCACCGCCACCATCCGGGACGCACTGATCACCGTGCCCGCCAGGATCGCATCTTCGGCCCGAAGGCTGACCCTGCACCTGCCCACCGGCTGGCAGTGGGAAAAGCCGTGGATCACCTTGTTCGAGAAGGCTTTCGGTCGAAACCAGCCGATCCTGGCCTAACACCGGCCACACCTGCCCACCCTCAATGCGAAAGACCCAGTAGGACAACCCGACACCCGAGGTCGGACACACAACCCTGCCTGCACACCCACCGATGGCACAACCGAACTCACACCGACATCACCAGCTAATCGGTGCATTGAGGTTTAACCTATGGCACAGCCGCCGCTTCCCTATCGACGACTACGACTTCGTGTCTAGGCAACCGTTGGGGTTAGCGTCCTAACCGTCGGGGTCAGTTGCCATGGGGGTCAGTTGCCGTGGGTGGTGGTTGGGTGTTCTCGACTCCGTCGACATCCCGCCCGGTGCCGGCTCCAGCGCGATGCTTGGCGATCGCTGGCGCCGGCGAACGCAGCAGCTACGCCTGAAGCGGCGCCTCGCGGGATCAGGTGATCGACGAGTGCCGCTGAACCGTGCCTCTGAGACCCGATCGCAAGATTAAGCAGGATTTGAGAAACGACGCCCGCCGCGGAGCAGCGCACGCTTGTTCCACAACGGATTTACTAGTGCTCGTACCCCAGCGCCAGAAGTTGCGCCTATGACGCCGAACGCGACCGCCATCCTTCGGCCCGCCTCTGGTTCACTGGTGACGGCGGCCCGGCCGTGCGCGGAGGAATGCGCGAAGGAACGCGAAGGAACGCGAAGGGAATAGTGCCCGCGTCATCAAAACTGTCCGAACTCCCCGCCGCGGAGGTGGGCATGTCGCGCAAAAGAATGCCTGGGTTTCGATTCTCGAGGATGCACACGCCCCGTGCAGCCGAGCTACACAGGCCATAGGGTGCGGTCATGTTAGTGGCCAGTCGTGAGCTCCGGCGCGCACCGGTGCGCTTCGGTCTCCTTGCCGGGGCGATCGGTCTGCTGATGTTCCTGGTTTTCTTCCAGCAGACGCTGCTGTCCGCGCTACTGAACAGCTTCACCGGGGCCCTCCAGAACCAGTCGGGCACCGTCCTGGTCTACACCTGGGAGGCTCGTGACAACCTGGAAGCGAGCGTGCTGAGTCCGGACGTGATTGCCCAGGTGGCCGCAGTTCCAGGTGTAGGCCAAGTCGGGCCGGTGGGCGCAGCCACTTTGACCCTTGTGTTTAAAGGCGAGCAGCTCGAGGTTGCCGTGATCGGTGCCGAACCGGGTAAGCCGGGCCAGCCCACGAAGCTGATCAGCGGTCGACGGGCCACCGCGCCCGGCGAGGGTGTGGCCAGCTCCGAGTCCGGCAACTTCGGTATCGGCGACACGGTGACCACCGGCGCCGGCGGGTTGCCGGTCACCATCGTGGGTTTGACCCAACAGAGCCAACTCAACGTGCTGCCGACTCTGTTCGTCACCTTCGACGCGTACACGGCTCTGCGCAAGGCGGCGAACCCCGACGCGACCGCGGTGCTGGCCTCGGCGCTCGCGGTGGTCCCGTCTTCGGGGGTGAGTCCGGAAGCGCTGGCCGCCGCCATCAACGGCGAGGTGCCCTCGGTGACCGCACGAACCCGCAACGACGCGGTAGCCAACGCGCCCGGCGTCTCGGCCACGCAAGCCTCATTCGTGATCGTGCTGACCCTGGCCGTCGTCGTCGTCGCTCTCGTGACCGGCTTCTTCTTCCTGATCATGACGGTTCAAAAAACTGCGGCCCTGACGCTGCTTCGGGCGCTGGGCGCACCGGCCGGCTATCTGGTGCGGGGCTTGATTGCCCAGGTCGCACTGGTATTGGGGGTGGCACTGCTGGTCGCGGCGGGTTTGCTTGCGGCGACCACGGCGACGGCTAACACCGGCCTCTCGCTGACCATCGAACCGGGTGCGCTCGTCGCCAGCACGGCCTCGATCGTCGGCCTTTCCCTACTCGCAGTGGCCTTCTCGGTCTGGCGGGTGCTGCGCATCGAACCGATCCAAGCCGTCAACCCCCCGGCACTGGGGGGCATGGAATGAAGCTGGCGCTGCTCGAGTTGCGCCGACGCCCCTGGCGGTTCGCGCCCGCGGTCCTCGCCCTGGTCCTCCTCACCGCGCTGCTGCTGATCCTGGGCGGCTTGTTGGATGGCCTCTACACCGGATTCACCGGGGCGTTGCGGGCCCAGCCTGGCCCGCTGCTGGTGTATTCCGCCGACGCCAAGGTGTCGGTGCCTCGCTCCCGCATCGACGCCGCGATGACGACTGAAGTCAAGCAGGTGCCGGGTGTCGAGCAGGTCGGCGGCCTCGGGACCGCTTTGCTCGGAGCCGAAGTATCCGACCAGGCCGCGCAGGCAAGCGTCGCGCTCTTCGGTTATCAACTCGCGCCGCGCGGCGTTCCCGCGCCGCCGGAAATCACCGGCCAGGTTTATGCAGACACGAGCCTGAAAGCCTACGGAGTGAAGGAGGGTCAGACCTTGCTGCTCGGGCCCAAGCGCTACCCGGTCTTGGTAGTGGGCTGGGTATCCGACACGAACTTCATGCTCCAAGGCAGCTTGTGGGGCAGCGTCGACACCTGGCGCGAGGTGCTGGCCTCAGCTCGACCTGATCTTGTGATGGCACCCGGCACCTACCAGGTCCTGACGGTCTCGACCACTCAAGCCGCAGACCCCGCCCGAGTCGCAGCCGCCATCGACGCCGCCACCAACGGAACGACGCACACGGTGATGCGCTCGGTCGCCTCCGACTCGTTGCCGGGGATCAAGCAGCAGCGATCGACGTTCATCGCCATCATCTCCACCACGTTCTTCGTGGTGGCGCTGGTGGTGGCGCTCTTCTTCGTCCTGCTCATCCTCGAACGTTTCGGCATGTATGCCGTCTTCAAGGCGATAGGCGCCTCAAGCGGCCAGCTGTTCAGCCAGGTGGTCCTGCAGGCAGGCGTGATCGCGGTCTTGGCCTTCATGCTCGGTACTCTTCTAGCCGTTGGCGTCGGCGCCCTGATTCCCCCACAGGTGCCCCTCCAACTCACCGCTGGACGTGCAATCGAGGTCGGTGCGGGCTTGCTCGTCATGGCAACCCTTGGCTCTGCGCTCTCCCTGCGCCGCGTCGTCAGTATCGATCCCGCAACCGCTATCAGCTGAGGCGAGGAAAGCAATGACGGCACTGCAACTCGAGAATGTCAGCAAGTTCTACCCTTCGGGCGACAGAGAGATCTTCGCTCTCGGCCACGCCTCGCTCGAGGTGGGCGACGCGGAGATCGTGGCACTGGTCGGACCCTCGGGGTCGGGCAAGACCACACTGCTATCCATCGCCGGCGGCCTGCTATCGCCATCAGAGGGTCGGGTCATGGTGGGTGGAGACGACATCAGCGGGTACAACCCGAATCGGCTCACCAAGTTCCGGCGCGAGAAGGTCGGCTTCGTCTTCCAGAGCGTGAATCTGGTGCCCTTCCTCACCGCGCGCGAGAACCTGCTCGTAGTTGCGGACTTCGGACGGCGTGACAAGAAGAAGGCGGCAGCTCGCGCCGACCAACTACTCGGGGAATTGGGACTGGACAAGCGCAAAAACAACCTGCCCGCCCAACTCTCCGGCGGGGAGCGACAGCGAGTGGCGGTGGGCCGAGCGTTTATGAACGAGCCCGACCTCGTGCTCATCGACGAGCCGACCTCGGCGCTCGACACCAAGCTGGGCGAACAAGTCATGGAACTGATCGTGACCGAAGTCCGCGCCCGCGACACGGCCGCTGTGATCGTCACCCATGACCTGAGAATGACCCGCCGTGCTGACCGCATTCTCGCTATCGTCGATGGGGTCATCGGCGACACTCCGATGTCATGATGCCGCCAAGAATGCCGGGTGAACCGCTCCCGGAACGAAGGGTCGCTGGAGACATCCAGAAGAAAGCGCACCGCATTGCGGGGCGGTTGGTCGTGCGCCGCATCCCCGACCTGCGACTGACCAAAGATCAAGGGCAAGGTCAGCTATTCGACGTGTGGCGGTTTCACGCCTTCTTCACCACCACCGACCCCGCTGATCTGGGCACCGTAGCCGCCCGCCAGGATCGCATCTTCGGCCCGAAGGCTGACCCTGCACCTGCCCACCGGCTGGCAGTGGGAAAAGCCGTGGATCACCTTGTTCGAGAAGGCTTTCGGTCGAAACCAGCCGATCCTGGCCTAACACCGGCCACACCTGCCCACCCTCAATGCGAAAGACCCAGTAGGACAACCCGACACCCGAGGTCGGACACACAACCCTGCCTGCACACCCACCGATGGCACAACCGAACTCACACCGACATCACCAGCTGATCGGTGCATTCAGGCTAATCCAGCGCGAGCGGCGGGCCGCTCATCCAGCGTGAGCGGCGGGCCGCTGTTGGGTTCAGAGCCAGTTGTTGCGCCGGAATGTTCGGTACAGCAGCGTGCACACGAGCGCCATCACCGCCAGCACCGAGTGGTAGCCCCACGCCCAGTCCAGTTCGGGCATGTCTTCGAAGTTCATGCCGTAGATGCCCGCCACGGCGGTGGGTACCGCCGCGATCGCCACCCAGGCCGAGATCTTGCGCATGTCGACGTTCTGCTGCATCGCGACCTTGCCGAGTGCTGCCTGTACCAGGGAACTGAGCAGTTCGTCGTAGCTGGCGATCCGGTCCGAAGCCTTGATGGTGTGGTCGAGAACATCGCGCATGTACCGGCGGATCTCAACGTTGACGAGGTCGTTGTACTGGGTGCCGATTCGCTCCAGTTCGGTCGCCAGCGGGCTGACCGCGCGGCGCAGTTCGACGACCTCGCGTTTGAGCAGGTAGATGCACTCGATGTTGGTCTGCGACAGCGGCGAGAAAATGTCTTCTTCCATGGAGTCGATGTCGGTCTCGATGAGATCGGTGACATCGAGGTAGGTGTCCGCCACGCTGTCGGCAATGGCGTGCATCACTGAATACGGGCCGAGTTTGAGGGTCGCCGGCGATGCCTCCAGACGCCTTCGTACCCCGGCCAGTCCGCCGTGTTCGCCGTGGCGCACGGTGACCACGAAGTCGGGTCCGACGAAGATCATGACCTCGCCGGTCTCCACGATTTGGCGGGCCTTGGCCATCGATTCGTGATCGACGTACATCACGGTCTTCAGTACCAGGAACAGCGTCTTGTCGTAGCGCTCGAGTTTGGGTCGCTGGTGGGCGTGCACGGCGTCCTCGACGGCGAGTTCGTGCAGGCCGAACACGTCGGCTACGGCTGTCATCTGATGCTCGTCGGGTTCATGCAGTCCGACCCAGACGAAGGCTTCCCCGCCCTCGGACTCAATCTCGTGCACCTTGGCCAGGGCGGCGGCGTGGGTGTATTTGCCCGGCAGTCGGGTGCCATCGCAATAGACGCCGCAGTCGACCATCGCCCGGGCGACGGGAATGTGGATGCTTTTTGCGTCCGGCGCAGGGGTGTAGGTGCGGGGACCTTGGCGCAGTCGCGAGGGCGGCAACGCGCGAAATGACGGCAAGTGCGGACCTCCCTCTGACTGCGAGGTGACCCGATCAGGTGCCCCTTATCGGTAGCACGGATAGTACGCGTCCCGCGCTGCGCTATCTGTCCACCAGCTGTCCACCACACATGTTCAGCCAGGGGCAGGCCTTGTCAGCTTCGCCGGTCGGATACCCTGACGGCCGTGTCAGAAAGTGTTGTCGGTTCCTCGCGCGAGCGCTCGTCAGCGTCGCGCACGCCCCAGGTTGTCATTGAGGACAACGAGATCTTCGAGGCCCATGAGGGCGGCAAGCTCTCGGTCGAACTGAAGTCACCACTGGATACTCAGCGAGCGTTGTCGATCGCCTACACCCCGGGGGTGGCGCAGGTCAGTCGTGCGATCGCCGCCGATGCCACGCTGGCGAAGCGTTACACATGGGCCAATCGGCTGGTCGCGGTGATCAGCGACGGCAGCGCTGTGCTCGGGCTCGGCGACATCGGGCCTGCGGCGTCGCTGCCGGTGATGGAGGGCAAGAGCGCGCTGTTCAAGACCTTCGGCGGACTCGACTCCATCCCGATCGTGCTCGACACCAAGGACCCCGACGAGATTGTCGAGACAATTGTCCGGCTGCGTCCGACCTTCGGCGCGGTCAACCTGGAGGACATTTCGGCCCCACGCTGCTTCGAGATCGAGCGCCGCGTCATCGAGGCGTTGGACTGCCCGGTCATGCACGACGATCAGCACGGCACTGCAATCGTTGTGCTCGCTGCGTTGCTCGGTGCCAGCGAAGTGCTCGGCCGTGACATGCACACCTTGAAGATCGTTATCTCCGGTGCCGGAGCCGCCGGCATCGCTTGCGCGAACATCCTGCTGGCCAAGGGAATCGGTGACATTACGGTGCTCGACAGCAAGGGCATCGTTCACACTGATCGCGACGACCAGAACCCGTTCAAGGCCGAACTGGCCACCAGGACCAACCCGCGCGGACTTCGCGGTGGCATTGCCGAAGCGCTCGCCGGCGCCGACGTGTTCATGGGGGTTTCGGCTGGGCTGGTCCCAGAGGAGTTCATCGCGACGATGGCGCCGGGCGGCATCGTGTTCGCGATGTCCAACCCCGATCCCGAGATCCACCCCGACGTGGCGAGCAAGTATGCGGCCGTGGTTGCCACCGGCCGCAGCGATTTCCCCAATCAGATCAACAATGTGCTGGCCTTCCCGGGGGTGTTTCGGGGTGCGCTGGACGCAGGCGCGCGGCGTATCACCGAGAAGATGAAGGTCGCTGCGGCCGAGGCTATTTTCTCTGTCGTGGGCGCGGACCTGGCGGTCGACCACATCGTGCCGAGCGCGCTGGACCCGCGAGTAGGTCCAGCGGTGGCAGCCGCGGTCGCCGCGGCCTCCCAGGATGCGGGCGACTGAGCTCCGCGCCCATCGTGAGCCGGTTGGCGTCGGTGCTGGCCGTGGTGCTGGTCGCCGCGGGTTGCGGCGGGCAGCATCGGGCACCCTCGATCCCGGTCGGGTCGACAGCCGATCCGGAGTCCGCGCTGGTGGCCCACCTGTATGCAGGCGCCCTAGGGTTTTACGGAAACCCGGCCCACGTCCGGACTGAGCCGGATCCGCTTGGACAGCTGGACTCGGGGGAGATCCGCGTAGCGCCCGGTTTCACCGGCCAGCTGTTGCAGCGGTTTGAGCCGGATGCTCCGGCGCGATCCGACGTTCAGGTGTACCGCAGCCTGGTCTCGGCGTTGCCCGAGGGGATCGCCGCCGGCGATTACACCACCTCGGCGGCCGACAAACCCGCCATCGCGGTCACCGAGGAGACTGCCGAGGACTGGGGTGGCCGTGATGTCACAGCGATGGTCCGCCGGTGTGCGGACGTGTCGGTCGGCGCCGTGCGGGGCGCCCCGCGCCCATTGTCGGTCGGTACCTGCACATTGCCCCAGACGCGCGAGTTCGCTGACGATGCCGCGTTGTTCGCATCGTTGAGGTCAGCACAGATCGACGCGGCGTGGACGACGACGGCAGCGCCGGACGTGCCCTCGGAGGTGGTCGTGTTGTCCGACAAGACGGCACTGATCCGTGCCGAGAACGTGGTGCCGCTGTACCGCCGCAACGAGCTGACCGAATCTCAGGTGCTCGCTCTCAACGAGATCGCTGGTGTGCTGGACACCGGATCGCTGGCCGATATGCTTCGCCAGGTTGCCGAGGGTGCCGACCCCGGCGCGGTGGCCGGGCAGTGGCTCGACGCCCACCCCCTCGGCGTCGGCAACTAGGAGCGTGGGTCGGCAGCGGATGCTGGGTAACGCAGTGGCGATAATTCGGGCCCAAAATCACCCTGGCGTTACGCAACCCGGTCCATGAGCATGGCGTGCTGACCGGTTCCGCGACCTGACCGGCAAGATCCTGCACCGAAGCCACCGAAGCCACCGGTGTCATCGGTCCGGCGTTGCAAAAGCCAAACACAGCCAGAAATTCAGACAGATCGCTAGCTACTGGTGTGGCGCGGCATCGGCATCGGCGGTCTTGGCGGGATCAGGTCGACGAAGGACGGTTGGCTCGCGCGCGCAGCTTCGGTAAGAAACGCTGAAACCCGGTGCCGGCGACGCGTATGACCGCATCGATCGCTTTCGCGTCACTTCCGACCAGCACCCGCCGCTTCCTCTTGCGTACGCCGTCGAGGATGATGCGGGCCGCCTGCTCCGGGGTGAGCTTCGCTAGCTTGGTATCGAAATCTCGCGCAAGTGCCTGCTTGTCGAGTCCGTCGGCTGCAGTCATATTGCGCGCTATCGAGGTCTTGATCCCGCCGGGGTGGACGCAGGTGACCGCCACTGGGTGGCCGGCCAGCGCCATCTCCTGACTCAGCGCCTCGGTGAACCCGCGCACAGCGAACTTGGCCGCGCAGTAGGCAGCCTGTCCTGGCATGCCAAGAAGTCCGAACACACTCGAAATGTTGATCACGTGGCCGTCGCCGGAGGCGATCAGGTGAGGCAGGAATGCCTTGGTTCCGTTGACCACACCCCAGTAGTCGACGTCGAAGACCCGCTCAAGGTCGTTGAACTCAGAGATCTCAACGTCACCTGTGAATGCGATGCCCGCGTTGTTGTAGATCTGGTGAACGTTGCCGAAGCGCTGGGCGACAGCGTCGGCATACACCTCAAATGCCTCGCGCTCGGCGACGTTGAGGCCGTCGGAAGTCACCTGTGCGCCGATTGCTTTGAGACATGACTCGGTAGCGGCGAGGCCTTCAGCATCGATGTCGCTGATGGCCAAATGCGCACCAGAGCGTCCCAGTTCGATCGCCAGCGCTTGGCCGATCCCTGACCCCGCACCCGTGACGACCGCGACTTTTCCGGCGAAGCCCTCCATGGAAATAATCTCCCTCGTGTCGTCAGTGCGCGACTGGCAAGAACCTAGAGATCGCGCTGGAGAAAAGTCCCTGATATCGGGGTCCGGCAATTCGGACGATGAGATCCAACGCCGTGGCGTCGGCTCCGATGAGCACCCGCGCCTTCTTCTTACGCACGCCGTCGAGGACGACACGGGCGGCCTTTTCTGGCGTCGTCCGCGTCAGCTTCTGGTCGAAGAGGGTAGTCAGGCTCGCGCGATCGACTCCGTCGGCTGTCGTTGCGTTACGCATGATCGCAGTTTTGATGCCGCCGGGGTGCACTGTTGTCACCGCCACCGGATGACTGCTGATGGCCATCTCTTGGTGAAGCGACTCAGTGAAGCCGCGCACCGCGAATTTGGCCGCGTTGTAGCTCGCCTGACCGGGCACCGAGAAGATTCCGAAAATGCTCGAGACATTCACCACGTGGCCGTCACCGGAGGCGATCAGGTGTGGCAGGAATGCTTTGGTTCCGTTGACAACGCCCCAGAAGTCCACGTCCATCACGCGTTCCATGTCCTTGAATGCAGTTACCTCGACATCGCCGACATAGGCGATTCCGGCGTTGTTGTAGATCTGGTTGACCTTGCCGAAGTGCTCAGCGACGCCGTCGGCGTACAGCTGGAACGCTTCGCGTTCGGTGACGTTGAGCCGATCGCTCTTCACCTGGGTACCGATGGCCCTGAGCCGCTCTTCGGTGATGGCCAGACCCTCGGCGTCGATGTCGCTGATCGCGACATGCGCCCCGGAGCGCCCCAGTTCGATCGCCAGCGCCTGACCGATCCCGGAGCCGGCGCCGGTCACGACGGCGACCTTTCCGGCGAAGCCCTGCATATCCACTCCCTCGTGTCAGTCTCGTCCCTCGTTTCGATCTCGTGGTGTCGAGGCTAGCCGGTACCCGAGGTCCCGCGTATGTCAGGGCAGCCTGCCGAGACCCTCGGGGAAGTAATGACCTCGCCCTCGCAGACGATAATCAGGTCATGACTTTCAAGTACCCGGCCGTCGCCGCTCTTGCCGCCTCAGCCGCGGTGGCGGCGGCAACGATATTCGCGGTGCCCGCACAGGCAGACAGCGACACCGAGGTGTTCCTGGGGGCGCTGAACCACTACCGTCTCGGCGACATCGATCCGGCCACCGCCTTGCGGGTCGGGGAGGCCATCTGCCCGATGCTTGCTGAGCCTGGACAGAACACCGCCGACGTCGCCGCCCGCGTGGCCGAAGAGCTCGGTCGACCGCTCGGACCCGCGACGATGTTCACTAGTCTGGCGATCGGCATTTTCTGTCCGCGGGCGGTCAACGCACTGACCGACGGCCGGCCTTTCTCGTTCTTCGATTGACGGTAGGGCCCCGCTCGACCGCCGTGAGCGCACGCAAAATGCCACGCTCAGCGGCGCGGCGGCGTACCGACACGCGCGCTCGCGGGGCAACGTGCGGGGCAACGTGCGGGGCAGGCGGGGACGGGGCAGGTTTACCCGAACGCGGTGTCGATGATCTCCTGCTGCTCGACGGCGTGCACCTTCGATGAACCCGACGACGGCGCCGACATCGCCCGCCGCGAGATGCGCTTGATGCCGGAGAGCTTCGCCGGCACCACCTCGGGCAGTGCCAACCCCAATGTGGGCCACGCGCCCTGGTTCGCGGGCTCTTCCTGGACCCAGAAGTACTCCTCGGCGTTGGGGTAGTGATCCAGCGTCTCGGCCAGTCGCCGTCTAGGCAACGGAGCGAGCTGCTCGAGACGGACGATCGCCACATCGTCGCGTTCGTCTTTGTTTTTGCGGGCCGCCAACTCGTAGTACACCTTGCCACTGGTCAGCAGGACCCGTTTCACCTTGTCACGCTCGCCGGTGCCCTCAGTGTAGGTGGGCTCCTCGATTACCGACCGGAACTTCATCTCGGTGAAGTCTTTGAGATCGCTGACGGCCGCCTTGTTGCGCAGCATCGACTTCGGGGTGAAGACGATCAATGGTCGGTGAATGCCGTCGAGTCCGTGCCGGCGCAGCAGATGGAAGTAATTCGCGGGCGTCGACGGCATCGCGATCGTCATCGAGCCCTCGGCCCACAGCAGCAGGAACCGTTCGATACGGCCGGAGGTGTGGTCTGGCCCCTGGCCTTCGTGGCCGTGCGGCAGCAGCAGCACTACGTCGGAGAGCTGGCCCCACTTGGCCTCACCGGAGCTGATGAACTCGTCGATGATCGACTGCGCCCCGTTGACGAAGTCGCCGAACTGGGCCTCCCACAACACCAGCGCGTTGGAATTGCCCACCGAGTAGCCGTACTCGAAGCCCACCGCGGCGTACTCCGACAGCGCGGAGTCATAGACCATCAGCTTCCCGCCGGTCGGGTTGCCATCGGTGTCGACAGTCAGCAGGTCCAGCGGAGTGAACTCCCTACCGGTCTTGCGGTCGATGATGACCGCGTGGCGTTGGGTGAACGTGCCGCGCCGGACGTCTTGCCCAGTGAACCGGATGGTCTTGCCCTCAGCCAGGAACGAACCCAGCGCCAGCAACTCGGCGAAGGCCCAGTCAACCTTGCCTTCATAGGCCATTTCCCGGCGCCGTTCCAGCACCGGTTTCACCCGGGTGTGGACGTTGAAGTCCTCGTCGTAGGACAGGTGTGCGTCACCGATACGGGCCAGCAGCGTTTTGTCCACCGCAGTGCTCATACCGGCCGGAACCATCTGGTCGGCCTCCACCGACTCGCTCGGCTCGGCGGCATGCTTCTCTAGTTCGCGGACCTCGTTGAAGACCTGCTCGAGCTGGCCCTGATAGTCGCGCAGTGCGTCCTCGGCTTCTTTCATCGAGATGTCGCCGCGGCCGATCAGTGACTCGGTGTAGGTCTTGCGCACGCCGCGTTTGGTGTCGATGACGTCATACATCATGGGCTGCGTCATCGACGGGTCGTCGCCCTCGTTGTGGCCGCGCCGCCGGTAGCACAGCATGTCGATGACGACGTCCTTCTTGAACTGCTGCCGGAAGTCGACTGCCAACTGGGTCACCCAGACCGCGGCCTCGGGATCGTCACCATTGACGTGGAAGATCGGCGCGCCGATCATTTTAGCGACGTCGGTGCAGTACTCCGAGGAACGGGAGTCGGTCGGTGAAGTGGTGAAACCGATTTGGTTGTTGACGACGATGTGGATGGTTCCGCCGGTGCGGTACCCGCGAAGCAACGCCAGGTTCAGCGTCTCGGCGACCACACCCTGTCCGGCGAACGCGGCATCGCCGTGCAGCATCATCGGCATGACGGAGAAGATCGCGGATCCGTCGGCGTCCTTCTCGACGGCAAGCATGTCCTGCTTGGCGCGGACCAGACCTTCGAGAACCGGGTCGACCGCCTCGAGGTGGCTGGGGTTGGCGACCAGCGACACGGTGATGTCATTCTCGCCGAACATCTGGATGTAGTTGCCGGTCGCGCCGAGGTGGTACTTGACGTCGCCTGAGCCGTGCGCTTGTGACGGGTTCAGGTTGCCCTCGAACTCGGTGAAGATCTGCGAGTATGGCTTGCCGACGATGTTGGCCAGCACGTTGAGCCGGCCACGGTGCGGCATGCCGACGACGACCTCGTCGAGGCCGTGTTCGGCGGCCTGGTCGATCCCAGCATCCATCATCGGGATGACGGTTTCGGCTCCTTCGAGTGAAAACCGTTTCTGACCAACGTATTTGGTCGCCAGGAAGGTTTCGAACGCCTCAGCTGCGTTGAGCTTGCTCAGAATGTACTTCTGCTCGGCGACAGTGGGCTTCTCATGCTTGATCTCGATGCGATCCTGCAGCCATTTCTGCTGCTCGGGTTCGAGGATGTGCGAGTACTCCACCCCGACGTGGCGGCAGTATGCGTCCCGCAGCAGGCCCAGCACGTCGCGCAGTTTCTTGGTGGCAGCGCCGCCGAAGCCGTTGACCTTGAACTCGCGGTTCAGATCCCACAACGTCAGCCCGTGGGTGTTGACGTCGAGATCGGGGTGGCTGCGGAACCGGGTCTTGTCCAATCGCAGCGGGTCGATGTCGGCCATCAGGTGACCGCGGCTACGGTAGGCCGCGATGAGCTCGATGACGCGGGCGTTCTTGTCCTCGATGGAATCCGGGTTGTCGATGCGCCAGCGCACCGGCTCGTAGGGGATTCCGAGTTCGCGGAAGATCTCGTCCCAGAACTCGTCGTCGAGCAGCAACTGGTGGATCGTGCGCAGGAAGTCGCCCGACTCCGCGCCCTGAATGATGCGGTGGTCGTAGGTCGACGTCAGCGTGATGAGCTTGCCGACACCGAGTTCGGAGATGCGTTCGTCGCTCGCGCCCTGGAACTCCGCCGGGTACTCCATCGCGCCGACGCCGACGATGGCGCCCTGCCCCTGCATCAGGCGCGGCACCGAGTGCACGGTGCCGATGGTGCCGGGGTTGGTCAACGAGATCGTCACGCCGCCAAAGTCTTCGGCGGTCAGCTTTCCGTCTCGGGCCCTACGTACGATGTCCTCGTAGGCCGCGATGAACTGGTCGAACCGCATGGCCTCGCAGTACTTGATCGCTGCGACGACGAGCTGCCGCTTACCCCCCTTGCCCTGCAGGTCGATCGCCAAACCCAGATTCGTGTGGGCGGGGGTGACAGCGTTGGGCTTGCCGTCAATCTCTGCGAAGTGGCGGTTCATGTTCGGGAAATTTTTGACCGCCTGCACAATCGCGTAGCCCAGCAGATGGGTGAACGAGACCTTGCCGCCGCGGGTGCGCTTGAGGTGGTTGTTGATGACGATCCGGTTGTCGATCATCGCCTTGGCCGGGATGGCGCGCACGCTGGTCGCCGTCGGTACGTGCAGCGACGCGGACATGTTCTTCACCACAGCGGCCGCGGCGCCGCGCAGCACCTGGGTCTCATCGTCGGGGCTGGCCGGGGTGGCCGGCTTGATCTTCGGAGGTGCGTCAGGTGTCTTGGCCGCCGCTTTTTCGGGGGCGGCCTTTTTGGGGGCGGCCTTTTTGGGGACTGTCTTTTCGGGGGCGGCCTTCTCTTTCACCTCTTTCACGGTCTCCTTCGTCGTGCCGTTGCTGCTGGCGGGTTTCGGTGGCGGTGCCGGCGCGGGTTCACTGGTCCGAGGCGCGGCTTGTTTACCGCTATCGCTCGGCGCGGCGGCGGCGTCATCATTGGTGGGTTCGGGGGAGTAGTCGACGAGGAACTCGTGCCAACTGGGATCGACCGATGAGGGATCGTCGCGGAACTTGCGATACATCTCTTCGACCAACCACTCGTTTTGACCGAATGGTGAAGGTGAATTCACGGCTGCTATTCGCCTCATTTCTCGCTTCGAGCCAGCGCCGTCGAGCGGCCGGCCACCCAATCCAACCCCGGTGTGCGGCGAGTTCTGCATTTCCGCCGTATAAGAGGCTAGCGCTTCTGCCGCGGGCCGGACCATGCAACGTGGTTATGGCAATTCGGGGCGCGGCGCGGGCAGCAGGAGCAGCGGCGACGGCCACCGTGGCGGCGGGTTGCCGAAAGCGGCATGCGCATGGCCGACGATCTTCTTGCCCATCATCCGGTTTCCTGCGCCTCCGACGACCGCCCCGATGCCGACCGGCAAAAGCTTTCCGAACGCGATGGCCCCGCGCTTGAGGGTGTAGCGCTTGACGAAGTAGCGCATCAGGCGCGAGTTCAGTTGGGACACCGCGGGCAGTGGCAATGTCGCGGCACCGTCAGACAGCCACGCGCCACTGGTGCGGCCGGGGCCGAGCAGGTCGGCCACGGCGTGCTTGCCGTCATCGCCGACCAGGACCGCCAGCACCAAGGCGCGACGCCGCTCGCGATGGTCGGCGGGGATGCCGTGCGCCTCGGCGACCGCGAGGACGTACACCGCCGTCGCCTCGAGGAACACCACGGTCTCGCCGGCAACCGCTGACATGGCGACCAGGGTGCCGATCCCGGGGAAGGCCGCAGCCGAACCGACGGCCGCGCCGCTGGCCATCACTGCGGCCATGTAGTGCTTGTCCAACTTCTCGATGATCTCAGCAGGCGTTGCGCCCGGGTAGTGCTCGCGCAGGCGGCCTACGTAGGCCGTGATGGCCGGCTCCTGGACGCGCGCGCCGCGTTCGATGATCTGGGAGAGCACCTTGGCCGCGGTGCTGGGCTTCTCGTCGTTGACCTCTGGCAACTGGCTCTTGGTACGCGACCAGGCACTCATTGGGTGGCCTCTCCCTCGTTGAACCGCCTCGTTGAACCGCCTCGTTGAACCGCCTGAGACGGCTGCCCACAGGTTAACGCGTGTGAAACGAACGGCGGGCTACATCCCGTGCCCGAATGTGATCGTCGTCACTGTCAGTGATCGGGGAAGAAATAACTGGGAAGCGACGCTAACCACATGCATGGCAGTATCCCCGGACGTGGAGGTGAAGCAGCCCAGTCGAACCCGGATGATCCTGGTTCTCGGACTGCTCGTGGCACTCGGCCCGCTCACCATCGACATGTACCTGCCCGCTCTGCCGATGATCGCCGACGACCTGTCGGTGTCCTCGTCGGTGGTCCAGTTGACGCTGACCGGCACCCTCGCGGGGTTGGCTGTGGGGCAGCTGATCGTCGGTCCGCTGTCGGATTCCCTGGGTCGGCGCACACCGATGATCGCCGGGATCGTGCTGCACATGCTTGCTTCGGTGCTGTGCATGCTCGCCCCGAACATCGCCGTGCTGGGCGTCGCTCGCGGACTGCAGGGCTTCGGAGCGGCGGCGGCGATGGTGGTGGCGATTGCGGTCGTCGGTGATCTTTTCGCGGAGTCCGTGGCGGCCACGGTGATGTCGCGACTCATGCTGGTACTCGGCGTTGCGCCGGTGCTCGCCCCCTCGCTCGGCGCGGCGATATTGATCGATGCGTCCTGGCGCTGGATCTTCGCCGCGCTGGTCGTGCTGGCGGGGGCGCTGCTCGTGATGGCGGTCTTCTTGCTGCCCGAGACGCTGCCCGAGAACCACCGCCGTCCGCTGAAGGTTCGGGGCATCGCCGCGACCTATCTGGAACTGTTGCGCGACCTCAGATTCGTCATTCTCGTGCTCACTGCCGCGCTGGGGATGTCTGGCCTGTTCGCCTATATCGCGGGTGCGTCGTTCGTGCTGCAGGGCCGCTACGGGCTCGACGAGACCTCCTTCGCGCTGGTGTTCGGTGCGGGGGCGATCGCGTTGATTGGTTCTACCCAAGGCAACGTGGTGCTGCTGCGGCGGTTCTCCCCCCAGCAGATCATGGTGTGGGCCCTGGGCGCGGCGTCGGTGGCGGGAGCGGTGTTCGTGGCGTTGGCAGCCGGCCACGTCGGCGGCGTATTCGGCTTCCTCCTGCCGGTCTGGGCCATCCTCGGCGCCATGGGTCTGGTGATCCCCAACGCTCCGGCGGTGGCGCTGACACGTCATCCCGATGCTGCGGGCACCGCCGCGGCGGTGTTGGGCGCGGCTCAGTTCGGACTGGGTGCGGCCGTCGCGCCCGTCGTCGGTGTGCTCGGTAACAATGAACTGGCGATGGCGGTAGTGATGGCGGCCGGCGTGATGATCGCGCTGATGGCCTTAGTGCTGACCGGCGTGAACCGTTCTCCCGCGGGCGGCACCTCGGCGGTGGACTCCGAAACTGGTGGGGCCGTGGCCGAAGCGCTGTGAGGGCGGAACGGGATGGTTGGACTTGTCTGGGTAACCACCGATCCGTAGCGTCGGTCCGTCCCCCTGCCGATCGCTCACCGATGCCTAGCCGGATCTGCCGAGCCGGCTCTCCCTAACTCGATCTACCCCTGATTGCCTTGCCTCATGAGACTGCTGACCCCGCCATGTTTGAGAACCTGACACCGCGCGCTCCGGGCGCCAACCCGTGGCACGCGTTGTGGGCGTTGCTGATCGGTTTCTTCATGATCCTGGTCGACGCCACCATCGTCGCTGTCGCCAACCCGGCGATCATGTCGAGCCTGGGTGCCGACTACGACGCGGTGATCTGGGTTACCAGCGCTTACCTGTTGGCCTACGCGGCGCCGCTGCTGGTATCCGGCCGGCTGGGGGACCGATACGGCCCGAGGAACATCTATCTGCTGGGCCTCGCGGTGTTCACGGCTGCGTCGCTGTGGTGCGGGCTGTCGGACACCATCGGCATGCTGATCGCTGCCAGGGTGGTCCAGGGCGTCGGGGCGGCACTGCTCACACCGCAGACGCTGTCGGTGATCACCAGGACGTTCCCCGCGCACGGCCGTGGGGTCGCGATGAGCGTGTGGGGTGCCACCGCTGGGGTGGCGACGCTGGTGGGACCGCTGGCGGGTGGGGTTCTGGTGGAGCACCTGGGGTGGCAGTGGATCTTCATCGTCAATGTTCCCGTGGGCGTCATCGGCCTGGCGGTTGCGGTCTGGCTGGTACCGGTCCTGCCCACTCAAAAACAAGGGTTCGACATTCCCGGGGTGGTGTTGTCGGGCGTCGGGATGTTCTTGATCGTCTTCGCGCTGCAAGAGGGCCAGGCCAACGACTGGGCGCCGTGGATTTGGGCCCTCATCGCCATCGGCGTGGCGGTGATGGCCGCGTTTCTCTACTGGCAGTCGATCAATACCGGCGAGCCGCTGATCCCGCTCAGCATCTTCGGGGACCGCGACTTCTCCATGTCCAACGTGGGAGTCGCGACCATCGGGTTCGTCGCCACGGCGATGATCCTGCCGCTGATGTTCTATGCACAGGCGGTATGCGGGATGTCGCCGACGGAAGCGGCCCTGCTGACCGCACCGATGGCCGTCGCCACCGGCGTGCTGGCACCGTTCGTCGGCAGGATTGTCGACCGGTCGCAGCCGCGTCCGGTGGTCGGGTTCGGCTTCTCGGTGATGGCGATCGGGCTGACCTGGTTGTCAATCGAGATGACGCCGATGACGCCGGTCTGGCGCCTGGTGCTGCCACTGACTGCCATGGGCGTAGGCATGGCGTTCATCTGGTCGCCGCTGGCCGCCACCGCGACCAGGAACCTCCCCCCTCAGTTGGCAGGCGCAGGCTCCGGGGTCTACAACACCACCCGCCAGGTGGGGTCGGCGCTCGGCAGCGCGGGAATCGCCGCATTCATGGTGTCCCGACTGGCTGCCGAGATGCCGGCCGCAGCGGATGCGGCCCCGCGCACCGAGGGATCGGTCACAGAGCTGCCGGACTTCCTGCAAGTCCCGTTCGCCGCAGCTATGTCGCAGGCCATGCTGTTGCCGGCGTTCATCGCATTGTTCGGTGTAATCGCCGCGCTATTCATGCTGGGGTTCGTCAACTCCCGGCGGGCACGCCCCGGCACGGTCGACGCTGCGCTCGTCGGCAACTACCTGGATCGCGATGGGAATGGCGATGTGGACCACGCTTGGGACGACGAAGAATTCATCGATGATGACGAGTACGTCGAGTATGTCGTGAACTGGGACGACTTGGAGCCGCTGCCGGTGAGGGTAGTGGAGATCGAGGCATTGCAAAGGGAACGGCCCCAACTGGAATGGCGGACCATCCTCGACGAGCTGTTGGCAGATCCGGAGGCGTCGGGATCAGAGTCGGCTGAGTTCGGGCGCAACGGGTTCGGGCGCAACGGGTTCGGGCGCAACGGGTTTCACGTCGATGACGAGCGCAGGCAGCCACCACTGGGAGATCCCGCCGGCAGGCCATCTGGCGACGCATCGAGGAGCCCCGGCAGGCACTCGCGGTCCGCCGATTAAATCCGCGGCCGATGAACGCCGAACTGAACACCTGGCTGACATCCCCGCAGGCTCTGAAAGATCATCCGGTCGCCGTCGAACACCGGTACAGACGGCGTTGGCGGCAGGCACTGCGTCGTGCAATCCACGTAGGCGACGGTGTAGGCGTGGCAACCCGGGCGCCGCCACCGGGCTGGTGGTTCTCATCGACAAGGACGATATTCGCGTCGGTCTCGGCCAGCAGCGTGTCGACGAACGCCATGCCCATGGCGCCCGCCCCCACGAGGAGGTAGTCAGCTTCGATGCCGGTCACTGCACGGAGACGCTACGTGGCCGTCGTGTGTCGTCGCCGGCTTGTGTTGCGTCGTGCAGTGAATGGTGTGTGACGCCGACCGCGGCGCATGGGCCCAGCGCCAGAAACGCTCCCAACTCCACCAGTCGATCCGGGGTGCCGGGCAGATAGTCGGTCAGCTGCGTGGAGCGCACTATCACCGCGAGGTATTTGGCCCGGCTCACCGCGACGTTGAGCCGGTTCCTGTTGAGTAGGAACGTCATTCCGCGGGGCACCTCATCGCTGGACGATGCCGTCATCGAGATGAACACCACCGGTGCCTGCTGACCCTGAAACTTATCGACGGTGCCGGCGCGTACCTCGGTGAGCCCGGCCGAGTCCAGTCGGCGGCGCACGAGCGCGACCTGGGCGTTGTACGGGGTGACGACAAGTACGTCGTTCTGGGTCAGTGCCCTGGCGCCCTTTTCGTCGGTCCATGTCGCGCCCATCAGAGCTACGATCTCCGCTACGATCGCGGCCGCTTCTTGGTGGCTCTCCGTCGCATTGCCGTGATGGTCGACGGCCAACATTCGTACACCTGCCGCAACGCCGTCGAGTCGGCGCGCGGCGGTCAGCAATTCATGGGAATGCAGTCGGCCATCGTAGGACAGCCGCGACACGGCCTGGCACACGTCGGGATGCATGCGGTAGGAGCGGTCCAGGAAGTATCCGCGTTCGGGCGGCAGCGTGTGGTGCCCGTCGACGAGCCAGCCGAGAGCCGAGACGTCGACGGGTTCTGGATGGGTGCCCTGGCTGACCTGTGGCAACTGCTGGGGATCACCGAGCAGCAGGAGATTGCGCGCCGCGCGGGACACTGCGATGGTATTGGCGAGACTGAACTGTCCGGCCTCCTCGACAACCAGCAGATCGAGGCTTTCGGCGGGAATCCTGTTGTCGTTGGCAAAATCCCATGCCGTGCCTCCGACAACACAGCCGCCGTCCCGGGCGATGAAGTCGGCGAACTCGGCATTGGCGATCTCGGTCCAGCCTGCGTTGACGGTATTGAGCTTCTTGGCTACCTGAGTGTGGTGCACGCCGGCGCGGATGACGTCGCCGAACAGGTTCTCGACCACGGCGTGTGACTGGGCGACCACACCGATGCGCCAACCGTGGGTGTTGACGAGCGCGGCGATCACCTTCGCTGAGGTGAAGGTCTTGCCGGTGCCCGGCGGTCCGTGCACCGCCAGGTAGGAGGAGTCGAGATCCATTAGCGCGGCGGTGATGTCGTCAGCGATGTGGTCTGCATTTCCGCTGCGGGGCAGTGGGTGCCCGGATCTGGTGCGAGGCGGTTCGCGCAGCAGGATCGCGGTCACCGCGTCGGCGGGCAGCGTCGGCAACCCGGCGGCGACGACGGCAGCGGTCCGGGCGATGGAGTCCTGCAACGGTTTGGTGTTGAACGGCTGACACGGGGTGAGAGCGAACGGCACCTGGGTGTAGGTGTCGCCGCCCTTGGGTTGCTTTTCGATGATGAGTGTCCGGGTGGGGGCGTCGCGGTCGTCGCATTCGACCACCGTCACCGAAGCGAACGCGCGCCGATTGGGATCGTCGCCCAGGCCCGCGGGTGATGGTGGGGCGTAGAGCGCGTACATCTCCGGGGTCAGATCCCCGGTGGCTATCTCCCCGAACAACCGGATGTGCCGCTGCGGTTTACGCGCTCGCGGCGGCTGGTGCCAGTCCGCAACGACCTCGTGGTCCTCGGCGATGAAGACGCCGCTGCTGTCGGCCCACTCATCGACGGGGTTGTTCACGCGGTCGAAGTGTCCCCACCAGAACGGCTTGTCCTCGCGTTTGTGAAAGCCTTTGGCGGCCGCGATCATTGCCACGGCGGTCTGGTCCGGGGTGCGCGCCTCGACACCTTCGCCGGCGAACTTCCAGAGCTTGCACTCGACATCGTCGATCTCGACCGCCGGTGGCTTGCCGTCGTCGGAAACTGGAACGGGGCCTCGTGGCGGCACCCCGGATTCGATCGCGCGCACGACCAGCCAGTCGCGCAGCCGACGTGTTGACCGGCAGTCGTAGCGGTTGTATTCCTCGATATCCTGGAGTACGGCCGCGGCGTCGCCAGCACGGCCGGCCTCCCGAAGCCCGCAGTACCGGGCGTATTCGGTGATCGAGGCGGTGGCGGTGGTGACCTCGCCGCTGCGCAGTTCGTTGCCCATGTACAGGGGCTCCAGCGACTTGATGCTGTAGTTCTCGGTGCCGACTCGAATACTTTTGCGCACCATGGGATAGAGGTCAACAAGGACACCCTCGCGCAGGAGAGTGTCGACCTCGTTCTCACCGACGCCGTAGCGACCGGCCAGGCGAAGCAGAGTGCTCTTTTCGTAGGCGGCGTAGTGGTAGATATGCATGCCGGGAAACCGCCGCCGCCGTTTGCCGACCATGGCGAGGAAGTCGATCAAGGCCTGCCGCTCGTCGGCGCGGTCGTGCGCCCAGAACGGGTGAAAATCGCCGGCGGCGGTCAGCACCCCCCACAGGTACTCCAGACCCCACTCGCGGCCGTCGGCCGTCCACAGCGGATCACCCTCGAAGTCGAAGAACAGATCGCCTTTGTCGGCATCGGGCAACACCATCAGCGCCTGCGGGTCGACAACGTCATAGGGCGGCTTTCCGTCCACCCGGTCGGCGACCTGCAGCCGCGCTTGCGCGGTGAGCGTTGCAACCGCGCGGGCCGACAGTTCGGGAACCGGACCGCTGTGAACGGCCAGTTCGTGGACGGTGGTGATGCCCGCGTCGAGCAGTCGGGCGCGCTGGGTGACCCGCATGCCGGCGACCAGCAACAGATCGTCGTGCGCGCGGACCTGCTGCTGGCATTCAGCGCAGCCGAAGCAGGCGCGCACGTTGTCGTCCTCCCAGACCACCGGCCCTTCGCTGGCCATATGCCCGTCGAGCAGGCGCTGCAGCGCGGCCCGGCGCTGCTGGTACACCGGAAGCAGTTCGTCGACTCGGTAGCGGACGGCGGTGCCGTCGCCCAGGACCAGGTCTACCTCCGGTGCCACCGCAACGCCCGCGTCAGTCAGCGTCTGGGCGTATGCGGCCAATTGCAGTAGCGCCTCCACCTTGACCGAGCGGGCCAGCTTGGTGTCACGCAGCCGGTAGCGGTGCCCGGACGGGGAGTTCTCCAGGATCAAGAAGTCAGCGAATCCGACGAATCGGCCGTCGAACATGGCGGCCTGGTAGATGACCGGTGCTCCGCGCGCGATCGCTCGCACCGTCTGATCGGCGGCGGCGGCCAGGCCCGTCACGGTGTAATCTGGACGGCCGATGACGGCGACCTCGCCGCAGAGTCGCAGCTCATCGAGATGGCGCTGTTCGTGTTCGTCGCCGAGTTCGGCTGTTCGGGAAAGCAATTCGTCGTCGGTGGACACTGCAGGACCCCGGCCGAGGCGGGCGTCGAATGAGCGCAGTAGCGCATACTCGCAGCGTGCGGCGGCGGCGAGATCGGAGGCGCTGTAGATGACGCGGTCTTCGCCCGCGTCGGTTGCGACGAACACGCAGCCAACTGTAGGTCAGCCCACCGACCTCAAGGTCGCCGCGAACGTGCAATCCCCGTCGCCGAACGCGACGCGGGGCTAGGAGAGGACGCACGTTCGCGAAAGAGGACCCGCTGAGAAACTAGCCGCCTATATTGCCGATCAGCTCCACTC
>ERZ888423.601-NODE-601-length-36142-cov-8.227755_pt1 | contig 36142 bp, 33 predicted proteins | sample MGYA00520523_ERZ888423 | MGnify/ENA primary metagenome ERZ888423 (study PRJEB32303, sample SAMEA104408611) | aquatic metagenome | biome: Brackish water; feature: Pelagic; material: water | place: Baltic Sea | collected 2014-06-08T10:24:00 | depth 30,27 m ... | reverse complement strand
TGGGGGTCGTCGTATAGACGCGCGTGCAGACACCGCGACGCTGCGGACTGCCCTTGAGTGCGGGCGTCTTATTCTTCGCAACCTTGTCCTGCCGGCCCTTGCGGACCAACTGCTGGATCGTGGGCACTACATCTCCGTCCGTGAATCGTGGTCTACGTCCGTTTTGACTGGTTTATCCCACCCCCGCGGTCGGGTGTGTCGCGCCCCTAACGGAGCACTACACCCTCAAGCGGAACTAGAGGACATCCAGCGCAAGCGACCGATTGCTCGGCCCGGCACGCGCGAGCACCCGGGGCAAGCCTCGGGCACGAGGGGTAAACATACCCGACCCCGTGTGGGGGACCAAATCCGGGTCCCTACCCCCTAGACCGAGCCAGCGGCCGAAAGGATCGCCGCGACCAGGAAGACCAGGCCAAACCCCACGATCAGCGCGGCGTAGAGGCCAATGTTGATCCACGAGATGATCTTGGTGGCGGTGTTGAGCCCAGCGCCGCTCACGCGGCCTCCAGAGGCAGCGATCTCCAGGTCTGACTTGCGGGCCAGGACGAGCGCGATGATCGCCGGGATCACCGGGCAGACCACCCACGAGACGATGGCGAGCACGAGGCCGACCACGGCGTTGGTCGATGTCGTGGGCGCCGGTGGATAGGCGTAGCCCGGTGCCGGGTAGCCGGGCGCTGGATAGCCAACCGGGGGCGGTGGGTAGCCCGGGGGCGGCGGTGGGTAGGCCGCACCGGCCCCGGCATCCTCCCCGTGAGCCGGCCACACGGGCGCCGGAGGGACGGCAGGCACGGGCGCCGGAGGCACGGGAGGCGGCGGCGGAGGGACGGAAGGGGGTTCGGGTTGACCGGAATCGTCGGGCACGGGGGGCGGCTGCTCGTTGCTCATGCCTCCACGATAGGCCAGCACCCGGCGCCGGGAGAAGCCGACGTTCATCACCGGCATGACGAAGGGGCGGGTGCCGAAGCACCCGCCCCTTCGTAGACAGCCGATCAGCGGTAGTTGCCGTAGTCGAACTCCTCGAGAGGCACAGCCGGACCTGAAACCGCACCGAAGCCGCCGTAGTCGAAGTCGTCGTATCCGGCGAACGTGGCGTACATCGCCGTCTTGGCCTCCTCTGTCGGCTCGACCTTGACGTTGCGATACACGGGCATTCCCGTGCCGGCCGGGATGAGCTTGCCCAGGATGACGTTCTCCTTGAGGCCGAGAAGGGGGTCGCTCTTGGCGTGGATGGCCGCATCGGTGAGGACGCGGGTCGTCTCCTGGAACGAGGCTGCCGACAGCCAGGACTCCGTGGCCAGGGATGCCTTGGTGATGCCCATCAATTCCGGACGTCCCGCTGCCGGGGTGCCCCCTTCAGCGACGACCGCTCGGTTGCGCGACTCAAAGAGACCGCGCTCCACCAACTCACCCGTGAGGAAGCCCGAGTCGGCCGAGTCAATGATGGTGACGCGCTTGAGCATTTGCCGCACGATCGTCTCGATGTGCTTGTCGTGAATAGAGACACCCTGCGAGCGGTAGACGTCCTGCACCTGGTCCACAAGGTGCAACTGCACCTGGCGCTGACCGAGGATGCGTAGCACCTGCTTGGGATCGATGGCGCCAACTGTCAGTTGCTCGCCGACGGCAACGTGCGCACCGTCTTCGACGACCAGGCGTACACGACGCGGCACGGTGTAGGGGATTTCCTCGGCGCCATCATCGGGGATGACGACCAGTTTGCGAGCCTTGTCGGTCTCTTCGATGCGCACCCGTCCGGAGACTTCGCTGATCGGCGCCACACCCTTGGGGGTGCGTGCTTCGAAGAGTTCCACCACGCGGGGAAGGCCGTGGGTGATGTCTTCACCCGCCACACCTCCGGTGTGGAAGGTGCGCATGGTCAGCTGAGTGCCCGGCTCACCGATGGACTGAGCGGCAATGATGCCAATGGCCTCGCCCACATCGACGAGCTTGCCCGTGGCGAGTGAATCTCCGTAGCACATGGCGCAGGTGCCCACCTTGCTCTCACAGGTGAGTACCGAGCGGACACGGATGTCACCGACACCCGCCTCAGCAATGCGAGCCAACGCCGGCAGATCCAGAATCGTCCCTGCTGGCACGACAACCACACCGTCTGCCTCGACATCCCGCGCTAGCGCTCGGGACGCGACCGAGGTGTCGAGATTGTCGACGAGGCGCATGCCGCCCTCACCGGGCTCGGCGATCGTGACGAGGAGACCGCGATCTGTCTCACAGTCAACCTCTCTCACAATGACGTCCTGTGACACATCCACGAGACGACGGGTGAGATAGCCGGAGTCCGCTGTGCGAAGCGCGGTGTCCGCAAGACCCTTGCGAGCACCGTGGGTGGAGATGAAGTACTCCAGCACGGACAGACCTTCACGGAAGTTGGACTTGATGGGGCGCGGGATGATCTCGCCCTTGGGGTTGGCCACCAGGCCACGCATGCCCGCGATCTGACGGACCTGCATGAAGTTACCGCGGGCACCCGAGTCCACCATCATGAAGACGGGGTTTTGCCGGGGGAAGTGGTCCTGCATCGCGCGTGCTACCTCATCTGTCGCGCGTGTCCAGATCTCGATGAGTTCCTGACGTCGCTCAGAGTCGGTGATGAGTCCGCGCTCGTACTGAGACTGCACCTTGGCTGCGCGCTCTTCAGCGGCAGCGAGCAACTCGGCCTTCTGCGGGGGGGTCACCACATCGGTGATCGAAATGGTGACTCCGGCGCGAGTGGCCCAGTGGAAGCCCAGCGACTTCAGGGCGTCGAGTGTCTTGGCGACCTCGACCTTCGGGTAGCGGTCCGCGAGCTGATTCACCAGCGCACCGAGTGCCTTCTTGTCGACCTGGTAGTCCACATAGGGGAAGTCCGCGGGCATGGCCTCGTTGAAGATGGCCCGTCCCAGCGTGGTCCGCAGTTGGAAGTCGTCTCCCGGTGTCCATCCTTCGGGGGCGACCCAGCCCTCCGGCGGCGTCACTCCGGACAGGCGCAGTCGCACCGTGTCCTGGAGATCAAGAAGACCTCGATCGAATGCCATAACTCCCTCGGACAGGGAGGAATACGCCGGGACCTCGTCGCCGGCGGGGGGGCCCACCATCGTGAGGTTATAGATGCCCAGCACCATGTCCTGCGTCGGCGTCGTGATCGGACGACCGTTGGCCGGGGACAGAATGTTGTTGCTGGACAGCATCAGGATGCGCGCCTCAGCCTGAGCTTCAGCGGACAGCGGGAGATGTACAGCCATCTGATCACCATCGAAGTCGGCGTTGAACGCCGTGCACACGAGCGGGTGGATCTGGATGGCCTTGCCCTCGATCAACTGGGGCTCGAAGGCCTGGATTCCGAGGCGGTGCAGCGTGGGTGCACGGTTGAGCAACACCGGATGCTCAGCGATGACCTCTTCGAGAACATCCCACACCACAGGGCGTGAACGCTCGACCATGCGCTTTGCACTCTTGATGTTCTGCGCGTGATTGAGGTCCACGAGGCGCTTCATCACGAAGGGCTTGAAGAGCTCCAATGCCATCTGCTTGGGCAGACCGCACTGGTGCAACTGCAGCTGCGGGCCGACCACGATGACCGACCGACCTGAGTAGTCAACGCGCTTGCCCAGAAGGTTTTGGCGGAAGCGGCCCTGCTTGCCCTTGAGCATGTCGGAGAGCGACTTCAGTGGGCGATTGCCCGGGCCCGTGACGGGGCGTCCACGGCGACCATTGTCGAACAGCGCGTCAACCGCTTCCTGCAGCATGCGCTTCTCATTGTTGACGATGATTTCGGGTGCGCCGAGATCGAGCAGGCGCTTGAGACGATTGTTGCGGTTGATCACGCGGCGGTACAGATCGTTCAGGTCACTCGTCGCGAAACGACCGCCGTCGAGCTGCACCATGGGACGCAGATCCGGGGGGATCACCGGGACGGCATCGAGCACCATGCCGAGCGGGGAATTCGTCGTATTGAGGAAAGCCGAAACAACCTTCAGGCGCTTCAAGGCTCGGGCTTTGCGCTGGCCCTTGCCGGTGGCGATGACCTCCTTCAGGTGCTCAGCCTCCGCAGCGAGGTCGAAGGTCTCGAGTCGCTTCTGAATCGCTGCGGCACCCATGCCGCCGTCGAACCAGCGGCCGTAGCGATCACGCATCTCGCGGTAGAGGATCTCGTCACCCTCGAGGTCTTGGACCTTGAGGGTACGAAAGCGGTCGAACACCTTGTCGAGTCGGTCGATCTCATTGTCTGCGCGGCGACGCAATGACGCCACCTCTCGCTCAGCGGCCTCGCGCACCTTGCGACGCACATCGGCTTTTGCCCCATCGGCCTCCAGCTCGGCAAGATCTGCCTCTGCCTTTCGCGTACGGGCTTCGATATCGGCATCACGGCGCTTGGCGATCTTGGACTTCTCCACGCCGAGATCGGCCTCGAGGCTCGGCAGCGCCTCGTGGCGGCCATCCTCATCAACCCTGGTGATCATGTACGCAGCGAAGTAGATGACCTTCTCGAGATCCTTCGGGGCCAGGTCGAGCAGGTAGCCCAGACGACTCGGGACTCCCTTGAAGTACCAGATGTGAGTGACAGGAGCTGCAAGTTCGATATGCCCCATGCGCTCGCGGCGGACCTTCGCGCGCGTCACCTCAACCCCGCAGCGCTCACAGATGATGCCCTTGAAGCGCACCCGCTTGTACTTGCCGCAGTAGCACTCCCAGTCACGCGTGGGACCGAATATCTTCTCGCAGAAAAGCCCGTCCTTCTCTGGCTTCAGCGTGCGGTAGTTGATGGTCTCAGGCTTCTTAACCTCCCCGTGCGACCACGCGCGAACATCGTCCGCGGTGGCCAGGCCAATGCGAAGCTCATCAAAGAAGTTGACGTCAAGCACCCTGTCGTCCTTTACCTTGTGGTTGCCGGTGGTTGTCTACGGGTGAGGCGACTAGACCTCTTCGACGCTGGCCGGCTCGCGCCGAGACAGATCGATGCCGAGCTCTTCCGCTGCGCGGAAGACATCCTCGTCGGAGTCGCGCATCTCAATGGCTACGCCGTCGCCGGAGAGCACCTCAACATTGAGGCACAGCGACTGCATCTCCTTGACGAGCACCTTGAACGACTCGGGGATACCTGGCTCGGGGATGTTCTCGCCCTTGACGATGGCCTCGTAGACCTTCACGCGACCGAGCACGTCATCGGACTTGATGGTGAGCAGCTCCTGCAGTGCATAGGCCGCGCCGTACGCCTCAAGAGCCCAGACCTCCATCTCACCAAAGCGCTGGCCACCGAACTGGGCCTTACCGCCGAGCGGCTGCTGGGTGATCATCGAGTAGGGGCCGGTTGAGCGCGCGTGAATCTTGTCATCCACGAGGTGCAGCAGTTTGAGAATGTAGATGTAGCCCACGGTGAAGCGTCCGGGGAACGGCTCCCCCGTGCGGCCGTCGAGGAGGCTTGCCTTGCCGTCAGAACCGACGAGACGCAGCCCATCGGCGGTCGGCAGGGTTGATTCCAAGACAAGTGCCAATTCGTGCTCGCGGGCACCATCGAAGACCGGAGTGGCGAGACGCGTGCGCGGAGCACCGGACCGGACTGCCTCCGGAAGCTTCGCGGTGCGGGGGTCGGCCGGATCGGCTTCCCACCCCGCATGCGCGACCCAGCCGAGGTGCGTCTCCAGGATCTGGCCGACATTCATACGCCCTGGCACACCGAGCGGGTTGAGCACGACATCCACAGGGGTGCCGTCCTCGAGGAAAGGCATGTCCTCCACGGGCAGGATTTTGGCAATGACGCCCTTGTTACCGTGACGACCCGCGAGTTTGTCACCCTCGGTGATCTTGCGCTTCTGGGCGACGTAGACACGGACGAGTCGATTGACACCCGGGGGCAACTCATCGCCCTCGTCACGGTCGAAGACGCGTACGCCGATGACCTTGCCGGACTCACCGTGGGGAACCTTCAGCGATGTATCCCGCACCTCGCGGGCCTTCTCACCGAAGATGGCTCGCAGCAGACGCTCTTCGGGCGTGAGCTCCGTCTCGCCCTTGGGCGTGACCTTGCCGACCAAGATGTCACCCGGGACAACGTCGGCACCGACACGAATGATGCCGCGGTCATCGAGGTCGGCGAGCACCTCTTCGGAGACGTTGGGCAGGTCGCGCGTGATCTCCTCGGGGCCGAGCTTGGTGTCGCGGGCGTCGATCTCGTGCTCGTCGATGTGGATCGAACTCAAAACGTCGTCCTGGACCAGCCGCTGGCTGAGGATGATGGCATCTTCGTAGTTGTGTCCCTCCCACGGCATGAATGCGACGAGGAGATTTTTGCCAAGCGCCATCTCGCCGAGGTCCGTCGAGGGACCATCCGCGAGGACCTGGCCCTCAACGACGCGGTCACCCTCGTCCACCACCGGGCGCTGGTTGTAACTCGTGCCCTGGTTTGAGCGGTGGAACTTCTGCAGGCGATAGGTGTTCATTGTGCCGTCATCGTTGGCCACGGTGATGTGGTCCGCAGACACTTCGCTGACGCCTCCGGCCTTTGCCGCCGTCACGATGTCGCCCGCGTCGTACGCCGCACGAAACTCCATGCCGGTGCCGACCAGGGGGGCCTCCGCGCGCAGCAGAGGAACGGCCTGTCGCTGCATGTTCGAGCCCATGAGAGCGCGGTTGGCGTCGTCATGCTCGAGGAAGGGAATCATCGCCGTAGCGACTGACCACAGTTGGCGAGGGGAAACATCCATGTAATCGACGTCCACCGCGATGACGTAGTCGACCTCGCCACCCTTGCGACGCACAAGCACGCGATCCTCGGAGAATCCACCATCATCGGCAAGGGCCGCGTTGGCCTGGGCGATGACGTAGAGATCCTCTTCGTCTGCGGTGAGGTAGTCCACCTGATCGGTGACACGGCCGTCGACAACCTTGCGATACGGCGTTTCGACGAAGCCGAAGGCATTGACGCGACCATATGTCGCCAGCGAGCCGATGAGTCCGATGTTCGGCCCTTCGGGAGTCTCGATAGGACACATCCGCCCGTAGTGGGACGGGTGCACGTCTCGCACCTCGAAGCCGGCTCGTTCACGGGAGAGACCGCCGGGGCCCAGGGCGGACAGACGCCGCTTGTGAGTGAGGCCCGCGAGGGGATTGGTCTGGTCCATGAACTGCGACAACTGCGACGTGCCAAAGAATTCCTTGATGGATGCCACGACAGGCCGGATGTTGATTAGCGTCTGCGGAGTGATCGCTTCGACATCCTGCGTCGTCATACGCTCACGGACAACGCGCTCCATGCGCGACAGGCCGGTGCGAATCTGATTCTGGATCAACTCACCCACGGTGCGCAGGCGACGATTGCCGAAGTGGTCAATATCGTCGGTCTCGATCTGAATCTCGCCGCGGGGAGCCTCAGCAACACTCTCCCCCGCGTGCAGTCGCGCGAGGTACTCAATGGTGGCGGCGATGTCTTCCTTGGTGAGGACATTCTGCGAGAGAGGCTCATCCAGACCCAGCTTCTTGTTGATCTTGTAGCGACCCACCTTGGCGAGGTCGTAGCGCTTGGGATTGAAGTAGAAGTTGTCGAGGAGAGCACGCGCATTCTCAAGCGTGGGGGGCTCACCCGGACGGAGTTTGCGGTAGAGATCTAGGAGGGCCTCCTCCTGGGTCTCGACGGCATCCTTCTCCAGGGTTTGCATGATCGAGTCAAACTGGCCGAAACGCTCACGGATTTCCTCCGAGGTCCAGCCGAGTGCCTTGAGGAAGATCGTCACGGGCTGCTTGCGCTTGCGGTCCACGCGTACGCCAACAAGGTCCTTCTTGTCGACCTCAAACTCAAGCCACGCGCCACGACTGGGAATCATCTTCGCGACAAAAACATCCTTGTCGCTTGTCTTATCCGGTGTCCGCTCGAAGTAGACACCCGGTGAGCGCACCAACTGCGAGACGACAACACGCTCGGTGCCGTTGATGATGAAGGTGCCCTTATTTGTCATCAGCGGGAACTCGCCCATGAAGACGGTCTGCGACTTGATCTCACCCGTCTCGTTGTTCATGAACTCAGCCGTGACGAAGAGGGGTGCGGAGTAGGTGAAGTCCTTCTCCATGCACTGGTCGGCCGTGTACTTGGACGGCTCGAAGCGATGGTCGCGGAAGGACAGCGACATGGTCCCCGAGAAATCCTCAATGGGACTGATCTCCTCGAAGATCTCCTCCAGGCCCGACATGGTCGGGACGTCCTTGCGTCCCTCGGCCAACGCGGCCTCGACCCTGACACGCCACCCGACATTGCCGAGCAGCCAGTCAAAACTCGCTGTTTGCAACGCGAGCAGATCGGGGACGGCCAGAGGTTCGCGGATCTTTGCGAACGATGCACGATGCAATTGCGGAGACAAAGCAGTGGTGCGCAAGGCGGCCAAGAGGGGTCCTTCCACGGGTGCCCGGACGCGCGGCATCGCCGGTGTCAAACCGGTCGGGAGCAGCGCAAAGCAGCAGCATACCCTCCGGGCACGCCGCTGTCGACCTGTGGGGGCCTGTGCCGCTAGCCATCGACGAGGTCGGACCGTGGTCCCACGGGGCGACAGCCCCCGCGGGTGGTCGCGACACTGTCCTCGGCTTGGCGTCATGGTGCTGACCCCAGAGGTGGTGCGCGCCTAAATGGTGGCTGCGGAAGCCCGTTGAGTCAAGTGTCAGCACCGGCCTGGGCCGGGAGAAGTGCACATCCGCTGATGAACTGAGCCGCTACGGGCGAAATAGGCGAATTCACCGGATGGGGGATGCCCCGTTGTGCCCACATCCCGTCGTTCTTCGGGAATCTCAGCGAGTTTTCCTCCCTCATTCCCCCGAAGAACGACCCCGGGGGGCCGCCGTCCAGGATGCCCCCAGGGATGCCGGCGTCGGGAATGCCCGTGGGGGGCGCCGGCGAACCGACGCCCCCCACGTGAGGCACTGGTGCTGTCCATCACAACGACGGCTGCGCCGTTACGTGATGGTGATTCTCTACTTGATGGTGACTGTCGCGCCCGCACTCTCAAGGGCAGCCTTCGCCTTGTCGGCCGCCTCCTTGTTGACCTTCTCCAGAACAGGCTGGGGTGCACCCTCGACGAGATCCTTGGCCTCCTTGAGACCGAGACTTGTCAAGGCACGCACCTCCTTGATGACGGGGATCTTATTGTCGCCGCCAGCCTCGAGGATGACATCAAACTCATCCTGCTCAACGGCGCCGCCGGCATCCCCGCCACCCGCCGGAGCAGCTGCCGCAAGGGCAACAGGGGCAGCAGCGGTGACCTCGAAGGTCTCCTCGAATGCCTTCACGAACTCTGAGAGCTCGATAAGGGTCATCTCCTTGAACACATCGAGCAACTGATCGGTGTTCATCTTCGCCATGGTGGCGTTCCTTTCGTGATCCGGCCGAGGGCCGGGATGGTGGTGTTGGGCCTTCAGCCCTCGGACTCGGTGGTGGACTTGGGAGTGTCTGAAGACCCGTGATGAAGGGCCTCTTCAATCTTGTGGGCAACGCCCTCAACAGCGTCCTCGACTGCGTGGACGACGTCTCCGACAACCTCTTCGACCGTGTCGACGACGTCCTCCACTACGGACTCGACCTTGTCGACGACCGTCTCGTGCTCAACTGCAGCGACGGGCGCTGTGGCGACTCCCGCCCCGCCGATGATCGAGGGATCCGCCTCAGCCTTGACACGCAGCGCTTCGATCGTGCGAGCGGCCTGCGACAGCGGAGCGACAAACAAGGACGCGGCCTGAGACATTGACGCCTTCATCGCCCCGGCGAGCTTTGCGAGGAGGACCTCGCGCGACTCGAGGTCGGCCAGCTTCCTGAGTTCGGCAGCATCCATGATGCGGCCGTCCATGTAGGCGGCCTTGAGGATGAGCAGTGGGTTGTCCTTGGCAAAATCCTTCAGGCCCTTGGCTCCCTCAACCGGATCACCCTTGATGAAGGCAATCGCACTCGGTCCCGTGAGCAGGGCGTCGAAGCCCTCAACACCGGCATCGCGAGCCGCAATCTTGGTGAGGGTGTTCTTGACAACCGAGTACGTCGCCACGCCCTTGAGCGAACGGCGCAGGGCGCCAATCTGGGCAACGGTCAGCCCACGGTATTCCGTGAGGACAGCCGCCGATGAAGATCGAAACTCTTCCGTCAGCTCCGCAATCGTTGCGGCTTTGTCTTCGCGCGTCATGCGCTCCTCCTGCTCCTGCTCATCGGCCCCTCGCGGGGCCGTGGGCCCCTGGGGGCCCGAATGACCTGTGAGGTCAGATGCGCAGGGAGGGCACCGCCATCCGGCGGGCACAACCTACGCAGGTGACCCGCTGGTGCCCTCGCGGGCACCGGGTGCTTCATCAACTCGGGATCGTCATGAGTCCGAATCGAGAACCGGCGGTCTTTGGTCGGGTGCGACAGTACGGGGAACAGGGGGTCGGCGTCAAAACGACCCCCTGACCGTCAACTCCTGGAGTCAGAGCCCGCGGTCACACGTCCCGTGGTCGCCGGGTCGATCGGAATCCCCGGGCCCATGGTTGTGGAGACCGTGATTTTGCGGATGTATCGACCCTTGGCTGCCGAAGGCTTCGCCCGCAGAATCTCGTCCAGGGCGGCGAGGTAGTTATCGGTCAACTGCTCCGCGGTAAAGGAGACCTTGCCGATGGGGAAGTGCAGATTGGAGTTCTTGTCCACCCGGAACTCGATCTTGCCACCCTTGATCTCTTCAACCGCCTTGGCGACATCCATCGTCACCGTGCCGGTCTTGGGGTTGGGCATAAGCCCACGCGGGCCCAAAACCTTGCCGAGACGTCCCACCTTGCCCATGAGGTCGGGGGTGGACACAGCAGCGTCAAAATCGGTCCAGCCGCCAGCGACACGCTCAATGAGGTCATCCGAGCCGACTTCATCAGCGCCAGCAGCGCGTGCTTCTTCGGCTTTTTCGCCCGCGGCAAAAACAATCACGCGGGCAGTCTTGCCGGTGCCATGCGGCAGATTCACGGTGCTGCGCACCATTTGATCCGCCTTGCGCGGATCGACTCCGAGTCGCATGGAGACCTCGACGGTCGGATCGAACTTGACCTTGCCTGATTGCTTGGCGATGGCGATGGCCGCCTGCGGTGCGTAAAGAACATCCGGCTCAATGAGCTCCATCGCCTGGCGGTATGCCTTACTGCGCTTCATAACTGCTCCCTCAAGAGGTGGAAGGTGTGGTCTGCGGGCCGCGCTGGGCCCTCCCACGCCCACCGCGGCGCGGTGGGAATTGTGTGGATCAACCGTTGACGGTCACGCCCATCTGGCGGGCGGTGCCCTCAATGATCTTCATGGCTGCATCGATGTCGTTGGCATTGAGGTCCGGCATCTTGGTTTCGGCGATCTCGCGCACCTGGGCCTGTGTGATGGAGCCGGCGACAGCCGGAGGCGCACCCGAGCCCTTCTCCAGTCCTGCGGCCTTGAGGATCAACCGGGACGCCGGGGGCGTCTTGAGTGTGAAGTCGAAGCTGCGATCCTCATACACCGTGATCTCAACGGGGATCACCTGACCCCGTTGACCCTCGGTCGCCGCGTTGTAGGCCTTGCAGAACTCCATGATGTTGACACCATGCTGGCCCAGGGCCGGGCCGACCGGCGGGGCCGGATTGGCCAAACCCGCCTGAATCTGCAGCTTGATCATGCCGGTGATCTTCTTTTGCTTGGGCGCCATGTCTCGTCCTCGGGTCAGTTCTTCTGGATCTGGCTGAAGGCCAGTTCGACGGGGGTTTCGCGGCCGAAGATCTCGACGAGGCCAGTGACCTTGGCGGCCTCGATGTTGATCTCGGAGACGGTGGCATGCAGCGTGGCGAAAGGTCCATCCACGACGGTGACCGAGTCACCGATGGAGAAGTCCACGACGCGCACTTCGGAGGGTGCCGCCCCGCCACCGGCTCCACCAGCACCGGGTGATCCGGGCTTGCGCTCGGGCGCCGGAGCAAGGATCGCCACGACCTCATCGAGAGACAGCGGGGACGGATGGTGACCGTGGCCGACAAAGCCGGTAACACCTGGGGTGTGGCGCACAGACCCCCACGATTCATCGGTGAGCTCCATGCGCACCAGAACGTATCCGGGGAACTTGGTGCGGCGTACCAGCTTGCGCTGGCCCTGCTTGATCTCGGTGACCTCTTCCATGGGCACCTCAACCTGGAAGATGTAATCCTCCATATTGAGGGAAAGGATGCGGGTCTCCAGGTTGGATTTCACGCGATTTTCGTAGCCCGCGTAGGAGTGCACGACAAACCACTCACCCGCCGCAAGTCGCATCTGCTCGCGGAAGGCCTCGACGACGTCTTCTTCGTCTTCGGCGGCTTCCTCGTCTTCGCTCGCCAAGATCTCCTCGGCAGCGTCCACAACTTCAGCCGTCAGAATCTCCTCGGCTTCCACCTCGTCAACGACCGCTTCCATGACAACCTCGTCAACGACGGCCTCAACGACGGCCTCAACGACGGCCTCAGCGAGGACCTCCTCGATGACCGCGTCAGCATCGGCAGGGGCGATGCCACCCTCAGCCTGGAAGACAAGAGACGGTGCCGGCGCCTGGGAGGCGTCAGCAGACTCGGTTGTGGAGAAGTCGGTCACGGGTGTCAGGGCTCCTGGAATCGGGCGCTCATCCGAAGATGAGGAGCACCCCTCGAGTGAAGACGAAGTCGTAGGCAGCCACGATCGCGGCCATGACGGCCACGAAGACGATCACCACGATGGTGTAGGTGACGAGTTCCTTGCGGGTCGGCCAAATGACCTTGCGGAGTTCGGCCACAACCTGGCGCAAGAAGAGCGCTAGCCGCCCAAACAACGACAATCTGGCTTCACTGTGTGCTTCGCTGCTCACCGGATGCCTTCCTGTCGTCGCGTGAATGGATCGAAAAACGGGTAAATCTCACAGCTGGGCTGCGGCGTACATCAAGCGAACTGCGTCGAGCGACCTACGTGGAGCAGGGCCGGAGGGACTCGAACCCCCAACCACCGGTTTTGGAGACCGGGACTCTACCAATTGAGCTACGGCCCTGAGGCGACCGTCGCCCCTTGGCACGTGCCTGCGGGCAGGCATATGACAGGGTGAGAAAGCCACCGGCGACGGGAGTCTACGTGGCCCGGTATCGGCCGGTCCAATCCGCCTCCCCCCACCTTCGCGACGGCCCGTGCCGCGACTGGTTGGATGCCCCTATGGCTTCCCGAGTCTCCCGGCGCATCGGCGCCATTTCTGAGTCCGCCACCCTCGCCGTCGACGCCAAGGCTAAAGCCCTCAAGGCTGCCGGTCGCCCGGTCATCGGTTTTGGGGCGGGTGAGCCCGATTTCCCCACACCCGACTACATCGTTGAGGCGGCGGTCGCTGCCTGCCGGGACCCACGCTGGCACCGATACACGCCCGCGGCCGGACTGCCCGAACTGCGTGAGGCCGTCGCCGCCAAGACCTTGCGCGATAGCGGGTACGCCGTCACCGCGAGCCAGGTGCTCATCACCAACGGCGGCAAGCAGGCCCTCTACAACACCTTCGCGGCGCTCCTCGATCCCGGCGACGAGGCAATCCTGCCGTCGCCCTACTGGACGACGTACCCGGAGGCGATCCAGCTGGCTGGTGGAGTCCCCGTGATTGTCGCCACCGACGAGGCGAGCGGCTATCGCGCCACGGTCGAGCAACTGGAGGCCGCGCGTACACCACGAACGAAGTTGCTCGTCTTCGTGTCTCCATCGAATCCCACCGGCGCCGTCTACGCCCCTGAGCAGGTCGCTGCGATCGGCCGATGGGCGGTCGAGCACGGAATCTGGGTCGTGACCGATGAAATCTACGAGCACCTGGTCTACGGCGATGCCCACTTCGCGTCGATGCCCGTGCTCGTGCCCGAGATCGCCGACACGTGCGTCGTCGTCAATGGGGTCGCGAAAACGTACGCCATGACCGGCTGGCGGGTGGGCTGGATGATCGGCCCCAACGACGTCATCAAGGCTGCGGGCAATCTGCAGTCCCACGCCACGTCCAATGTGGCCAACGTGTCCCAAATCGCTGCGCTCGCTGCCGTGTCAGGTGATCTATCCGCAGTCGAGGCGATGAAGGCCGCATTCGACCGCCGTCGATTGCACATCGTTGACCTGCTCTCAGCCATTCCCGGAGTCGACTGCCCCACCCCGGAGGGTGCGTTCTACGTCTATCCCTCGGTCAAGGGTGTCCTGGGCACGCAGATCCGGGGCCAAAGACCGCAGTCTTCGGCTGACCTCGCGTCACTCATCCTGGACGAGGCGGAGGTCGCCGTCGTCCCGGGTGAGGCCTTCGGAACACCGGGCTATCTGCGCCTGTCCTACGCCACGAGCGACTCCGATATCAACGAGGGCGTCGGCCGCATCGCGGCGCTGCTCGGTGAGGCTCGATAGCCGGGCGGGATGCCCAGGCGCCCCGGGTGACGCTGATCCGCGCTCACGACGCATTCTTCGGGAAAATGAGCGAGGTTTCCTCAACTTTTTTCCCGAAGAAGACCGCTACTGCGTCCCGGAGTCCAGTGAGCAGCCGATGAGACGTGGCTCAGGCTCCAACGTGATACCGAAGTGGTCGCGTACGCCGCTACGAATCGAGCGGGCCAGGTCGACGACGTCGGCCGCCGTGGCACCGCCCTGATTGGTGATGGCCAGCGTGTGCCGCGATGACAGGCGCGCAGCGCCCGCCCCGGGATAGCCGCGAGGGAAGCCCGCGCGTTCAACGAGCCACGCTGCGCTCGTCTTGACTCCCCCGCCGGGCTGCTGCCATTGGGGAGCCCCCTCGGGGATCCGATCGGGGTCGACGATCGGATTGGTGAAGAACGAGCCCACACTCCAGGTGTCGTGATCAGCAGCATCAAGGACCATGCCCTTAGCGCGACGCAGGTCCAGCACCGCCGTGCGCACGTCGCTCATGGCGGCCCGCTCACCCAGATCGATCCCCAGCCGCCCTGCCAGCTCCGGGTAGCGCACGGGACCGGATAGCGAGCCGAGCGGGAGCTGGAACGTCACGGAGAGGACGACGTAGCGATCGGGGCTGTCTTTGAAACGTGAGGCGCGATAGCCGAAGCCGCACTCTCCCGCGGGAAGCGTCAGGATCTGTCCAGCCTGACGGTCGAACGCCGTCACGCGGGCGATGGTGTCGGCGACCTCTTGACCGTAGGCGCCGACGTTTTGAATCGGTGTCGCACCCGTGAGGCCGGGAATGCCCGAGAGTGCTTCGAGCCCGGTCCAGCCCTCCGCGACGGCGCGTGCGACGAGGTCGTCCCACGGCTCACCGGCCTGCACCTGCACCCACGCGCCCGAGCATGAGTCGATCGTGGCGTCGATGCCGCGATGGCGGACCAGGACGACGGTGCCGGGGAAACCATCGTCGGCGACCACGATGTTGCTGCCGCCGCCCACGATCAGCAGGGGCTCACCCGTTGCATCCGCCGCGGTGACAGCGTCGATGAGGTCGGCGGGCGTCTCCGCTGTGACGAGTGTGTGCGGGGCTCCGCCCACCCGGAGGGTGGTGAGGTCCGCGAGGGGCGTGGTCACGCGACGCGGACGATGGCCACCGCATTGCCGAGGACCTTCTGGCCCTCGTACGTCGCGGTGAGCATGACCTTCACGCGGCCATTGTCCAACACCTCGGTGACCTCACCCGATACCTCGATCTCAGATCCTCGATCGTCATCGGCGACGGGCACGGGGCGCGTGAACCGCACGGCGTACTCCTCCAGGGCCCCTGGATCACCGATCCAGTCGGTCACGACGCGTGCCGCCTCCGCCATGGTGAACATGCCATGGGCGATGACATCGGGCAGTCCCACGGACGTGGCGAAGCGCTCATTCCAGTGAATGAGGTTGAAGTCACCCGATGCTCCGGCGTAGCGCACCAGGTCCAAGCGCGTCACCCGGAAGGTCTGCGATGGCACCACCGTGCCGACGGTGATGGGGCTCACGACGGGTCCTCCGCGGTGCCGCGCGAGACGATCACGGTGGTCGTGGTCACGACCGGCTCGCCTGCCTCCGTCGCAAGCTCGACGCGCGTGGTGACGATGTCATTGCCAGCCACGGATCGAATAGCCTCGATCGTGGCGGTGGCGATGAGTGAATCCCCCGCAACGATGGGACGTGCGTAGGAGAAGCGTTGCTCACCGTGGACAACCCGCGAGTAGTCCAGGCCCAACTCAGGGTCCATGGCGGCCTGGCTTGAGCCGGCGTAGGCCACGACGAAGGCGAAGGTGGGGGGAGCCACGACATCGCTATAGCCGAGGGCCCGCGCAGCCTCAACACTGTGGTACGCCGGATTCAGGTCACCGATCGCGGTGGCAAACTCGCGCACCTTTTCTCGGCCGACAACGTAGGCGGGCGTTGACGGGTAGGTCCGCCCCACCAGCGCCGCGTTGAGGGTCAGCGGGTCTCCTTGTGCACCGTGTGCGTCTTGCACGTCGGGCAATACTTGCTGACCTCAAGGCGATCCGGATCATTCCGGCGGTTCTTCTTGGTGATGTAGTTGCGGTTCTTGCAGTCCTGGCAGGCCATCGTGATCTTGGGCCGGACATCTGAAGACTTGCTGGCCACGAGGCCCTCCTGTCGTACGGCGCCGAAGCACCTCTTGGTGGACACCGAAACTCGGCGCCCCTTGCGGCTTGCACCGCGGTTGCGGCGTACACCGCGTCGTAGCGGAGGCCGGACTTGAACCGGCGACACAGCGATTATGAGCCGCTTGCTCTGCCAGGCTGAGCTACTCCGCCCCTGTGGATACGGTCCGTCGTTGGACCACTCCGAGCCCCTTTACGGAATCGAACCGTAGACCTTCTCCTTACCATGGAGACGCTCTGCCGACTGAGCTAAAGGGGCGCACGAGCGTGAGCCCGCAGCCCGGGAAGCGTACACGCCCGCCAGCCGACCCCCTCAATGCAGGGGCGAGGCCTGGTTTCAGGCACCGGTTGGCGTCCGAGGCTCAAGACCTGTTCGATGGGGTCATGAGTGATACGTGGACCGCTGCCGATATCCCGAACCTCGAGGGCCGTCGCGCCATCGTCACAGGAGCCAACTCCGGCCTCGGCTACGAAACGGCCCTGGCGCTGGCGACCCATGGCGCCGAGGTCACCCTGGCTGTGCGGGATACCGACAAGGGACGGGCCGCCGCTGATGCCATCCGTGCCCACACTCCCGATGCCCGCCTCGACGTCCACCGTCTCGATCTGTCGGATCTGGCCTCGGTTGATGAATTCGCGTGGCTGTGGCGCGAGGCCCATCCCGATGGCGTGGATCTCCTCATCAACAACGCCGGCATCATGGCCATCCCGCGCCGGGAGAGCGCGAATGGCTACGAGATGCAGTTGGCCACCAATCACCTGGGGCACTTTGCCCTCACCGGCCGGCTCCTCGAGGCGATCCGACCGGATGGTCGGGTTGTGACGGTGTCCTCGCAAGCCCATCGCATGGGCAGCATCAACTTCGATGACCTGATGGGCCAGCGGCGCTACGGATCCTGGCGCGCCTACGGGCAGAGCAAACTTGCCAACCTGCTTTTCATGCGCTCCCTGTCCGAGCGCCTCGCGAATGCCGGATCCTCGGTGATGTCCGTCGCAGCGCATCCCGGCTTTGCCAGCACCCATCTGCAGGCCGTGGCACCGGAGATGAAGGGTCGTGGCTGGCAGGTGAAGATCATGGACGGTGTCAACAAGGTCATGGCCCAGAGTGCGGCCATGGGGGCCCTCCCCACGTTGTACGCCGCGACATTCCCGGCGATCCGCAGTGGTGACTACGTCGGGCCGGATGGATTCGGTGAGCAACGCGGACATCCGCGTCTTGTCGGCATGACGAGCGCTGCCCGCGACACGGCAGTGGCCGATCGACTCTGGAGCGTCAGTGAAGAACTCACCGGCGTGCACTACCTCGACGCGAAGGACGCCACCGCACGTGGGCAGCACCGTAGGAGTGACTACCTCGACTTCTTCGGCAACACCTAGTCCCGCGCAGGATCAATGACGACCTTGATGCTCTCCGGATTCATCGACATGTGCATTGCGGCATCAGCTTCTGCGAGGCCGAATTCATGACTGACAAAGTCCTCAAAGGGATAGCGGTCGGCGTAGCGCTCCAGCAGGCGCAGTGCCGGGCCGTATCCGGTGGACGGGTGATTAGTCAGACCGATGAGTCGGATGTTCTTACTGCAGACATGCCGGTGGATATTCATGGTGACCTCGCCGGTGTCGGCGAAGTTGCCCATCTCCAGCATCATCCCGCCACGCTTGAGCATCTCGATGCCTTCGACAAAGGACGCCGGCGTATTGGCCATGTGCAGCACCACATCGGCACCACGACCACCTGTCAGGCGCATGACCTCGGCGATGCGATCCTCAGCCGACGTGGTGGTCACATTGAGCGTCACCTCGGCACCACAGCGCTTGGCGAAGGCCAGCCGATGCTCCGATAGATCGGTCGCGATGATCTGGCCGGCTCCCATCATGTCGGCCTTGGCGATGTGCAGCAGCCCAAGTGGCCCCGAGCCGATGACGACGACGGTGTCCCCGGAGTTAAACCCCTCCATGGCGTACGACGAAAACTCCTTGACCTTGTCCAGCGATGCCGTGCAGGCCATGAGTTCCGCCAGGACTGCGACGCGCGGTGAGAGACCGCTGGGCACCTTGTAGACGAAGGTGTCCGGTCGCAGGTACATCTGCTCCGCCATGCCCCCGAAGAGGTGCGGGGCGACCGCGGAGGTGAGTGAGTTGCCGTAGCACTCGCTGTTTTCGCACCAGACGTATCCCATGACGTGCTTGCACTCATAGCAGTGGCCGCAAATAATGTCGGGGCACATCGTCACGCGGTCGCCCACCTTGAGCGGCTTGCCGTAGAACTCCAGGATCTCCCCGGATCGCGGCCCCAGCTCAGAGATAAGGCCGACATTCTCGTGACCCTGGATGATCGGGAACGGCGTATCCGTCTCGGCGGGGGTGCCGACGTACTGCTTGGTCTCACCCAGGTAGGTGTGCTTGTCGGTGCCGCAGATGCCGGCCATCTCGATCTGCATGAGCGCCGAGCCCTCCGGCAACCTCGGCCACGGGAATGTCTGGACCTCGTAGTGGCCCGGTCGGGTGAGCACAGCGGCGCGAATATCGGTCATAGCGGCCACCGTATGCCCGCGTAGCCCGGTCCGGAAGCCCCTTGGGGGTCATCGCCACCGACAGCGCGGGCACACGGGCATGGCCCATTGGCCCATTGGCCCAGTAAAAGGTCGGGGATGAGATTGTGGACGTCGGTGGACGTACCTGCATCGGCGAGAGGGAACCGCCACTCATCCCACCTCCAGCGAAAGGCTCAGCGCATGCGCGGAATAGCCCTTGTTGTGCTCAGCGCACTGGGCCTCGCGCTGACGGCGTGCGGGAGCCCTGCCTCACCCTCGGCCACGACAGGCGCGGATTCCCTCACGGTCCTGTGCACCGTTGACGAGGCGTGGTGCACCAAGCAGGTGGAGGCATTCCAGGCGGAGACGGGCATTCCCACCACGTTCGAGCGCAAGAGCGCGGGGGACGCGCTGTCACTCATCCGGGGCGCAGCGGGGAAGCCCGAGTTCAGCGTCTGGTGGGGAGGCGCCTCCGACACCTACGAAGCCGCCAAGGGGGACGGGCTCCTCGAGCCCTACCAGTCGCCCAACGCCGCCAGCGTCGACACCCGCTACAAGGACGCCGACGGCCTGTGGACCGGCATCTATGCGGGCGTGCTCGCCTTCTGCTCGAACTCCGACACGCTCCGCAAGGACGGGCTGTCCGCGCCAACCTCATGGGATGACCTGCTGAGCCCGCAGCTACAAGGCCAGGTCTCCATGGCTCATCCCAGCACCTCGGGCACCGCGTACACAGCACTCTGGACGCTCAGAACGCTTCTGGGGAGCGATGACGCGACCTTCGCCTACCTCGACCAGCTGAAGGCCAACGTCGGCGCCTTCACCACGAGCGGCTCGGCCCCCGTGGGCGAGGTGTCGGAGGGGAACGCAGCCGTGGGCGTGGTCTTCGCGCACGACTGCCTGTCGGCGATCAACACGGGGGCGCAGCAACTGAGTGTCTCGTTCCCCACCGAAGGCACGGGGTACGAGATCGGTGCCACCGCGCTGCTCAAGGGCGCCCCGAACCCGGATGCCGCCCGCCGCTGGATCGACTGGGTCCTCACCGCCAAGGCCCAGGAGATCGGTGCGCTAGCGGGGGCCTTCCAGGTGCCGCTCAACCCGGACGCTGCGGTCTCCCCGTTGTCGGTGCAGCTACGAGACGTCACGCTCGTTGACTACAACGCGGCGGAGGCTGGTGCTCAGCGCACCGCTCTCACCCTTCGATTTGAAGAGCAGATTGCCGCGGCGCCCACGGAGTAGGGCATCAGCCTTTCTCCCATTGACGGGCCTCGTCCGATCCGCACACCGCTGAGGGGGCCGAAAAGACTTATCCCCCCACGGTGTGTGAGGGGATAAGGCTGGTGGCAGGTACTGGATTTGAACCAGTGAAGCTTTCGCGACGGATTTACAGTCCGCTCCCATTGGCCGCTCGGGCAACCTGCCAGGACGCACCATCGTAAAGGTGCCCGTTCGTGACGTGCATCCGCACCCGCGCTGGGGCCTGCATGAGGTGTCTCCTAGGACCCATCCCTGGCGCGGCGCAGCGCACTGAGCAGGCTCGGTGCCACCGCGACGCCGGGACCAAAAGCATGCTCGGTCACCGGCACACCGATGAACGCCGCTCCGGCGTCCATCGCAGCCGCGTGATCCCACGACGAGTCACCGATCATGACGGTCTGGTCCACCGGCACCCCGAGGCTCTGCGCTGCAACGACGAGACCGGCCCCCGAGGGCTTCGCGGGGATCAGGGGATCGCGCCCGACGATGACGTCCATATCGATGCCGTGATGATGCAGCGTCGCGCGAGCGACGGTCTCGGGGAGCAGGGTGACCACTGCCCGGGGGAGGCCCCGCAACTCCTCATCGATCCGGGCAAGCCCCGGCATCGCGACCGACCGCGATATCGCAGCCCGCTCATGCGCTGCCACCAGATCGGATGCCTCGCTCCAGCGGGAGTCTCCGGCCAGCGCCACGAGGATCGCCATCGTCGACAGGGTCGGAGCATCCCAGTCAGCATCGGGCACCTCCGCGTGCACGCCCGCACCGACAAGGTCCGTCAGATCCTGCAGGGCACGCGCATAGTCGGTGAAGGACTGCAGGTCCACGAGGGTGCGATCGAGGTCAAAGAGGATGGCCCGGGGATGATGCATGACCCCATGGTCCACAATATGTGCATGGCCGACAACAGTTTTGACATCGTCTCCAAACTCGACCGCGCCGAGATCGATAACGCCGTCAATCAGACGGCCAAGGAACTCGCCCAGAGATTCGACTTCAAGGGCACGGGTGCCCAGGTCGAATTCAAGGGTGAGATGACGATCGATATCGAGGCCGAGACGGAAGATCGCGCGCGAGCTGCTCTTGAGGTGCTCAAGGAAAAGTTGGTCAAGCGCGGCATAAGCCTCAAGGTGCTTGATGCGGGTGAGCCTCGGTCATCGGGTCGACTGCACAAGATCGCCTGCCAGCTGAAAGAGGGCATCAGCCAGGAGCAGGCCAAAAAGCTCGCCAAACTCATCCGCGATGAAGGTCCGAAGAAGGTCAAGACCCAGGTCACGGGCGATGAGTTGCGCGTCTCCAGCCCGAGTCGAGATGACCTTCAAAGTGTCATGGCGCTCGTCAAGGATGCCGACCTCGACTTCCCCGTGCAGTTCGTCAACTATCGCTGACGTCAAACTCCTCAAGTCGTTCAATTCCGTGTCGCAGATCCTGCGGCACGACGCCGGGGTAGTGGTGCTGCGGGACCCACGCGAGAGCGTCAAAGGGACATACGTCGACACAGATGCCGCAGTACATGCACAGGCCCCAGTCGATGGTGAACCGATCAAGCACGGCAACGCTGCGTGGGCGCCGCGCTCCCGGCTCGGTCACCTCGATGGTGTGGCTCTCGATCTCGATACACCAGTCGGGGCACTCGCGGACACAGATCATGCATGAGGTGCAGGCGCTTGCATCAAGCGCGATCGCCCCCCGCGCGCGCGGTGGAATCGCACTCACGAGCCCTCACCCAGCCACTCCGGAGGCACTCCCGGTGGAGTCACGGCTCGACGCGATCGACGACCCGTCGTCTCCTCCACGGCACCGGGCCATGGCGTCTCGACACGGGCAACGAGCGGAGTGTCCTTGCGCAGGGGCGGCGGGCCGGACGTTGATTGCAGCAGGAGCGGTCGCAGGTCGGGGTGCCCGCTGATCTCGACCCCGAACATCTCGTGAATTTCGCGTTCATGCCACGCGGCAGCGGGCAGGATGGACGTCACCGACTCCAGAACGGGGTCCGCCCGCGGCAGGCGAACATGGCCGAAGACATGGGCGTGATCCTCGATCCTCACCAGGTGGATGACGATCTCGATCACCCCATCCCGGGGCAGGTCCACCGCGGTCAGCAGATCGAGTTGATCAAATCCCTCCTCGACGAGGCGGGCTACCCCGCTCAGCCACGGGTCCAGGACCACACCGGGTGGACTTCCCGCGCTCATACCGGGACCACAAGCGAGACGAGAGCATCGATGAGTGCCTCGGGGCGGGGGGGACATCCGGGTACGTACGTCGACACGGGGATCACGGTGTCGACGCCCTTGGTCACGCAGTACGAATCCCAATAGGGACCACCTGAGTTGCTGCACGCCCCAAACGACACCGCAGCCTTGGGCTCGGGCAACGCCTCCCACGCACGTACCACCTCCGGCACGAGAGCATCGGTGACCGTGCCCGAGATGACGAGGACCGCGGCAGTGCCCGGCTCCTCCGGTGCGGGGATCAGCAACCCGCGCGCAATCGCCGAGGCGAATTCGACGGCGCAGCAGGCCAGGCCGAGGTCACGGATATGCACCCGCACCTCGGGCCGGTCGGCCACGGCGTAGCAGCGCTGAGTCACTCCCGCAGGCTACCCACCCGCGTGGGCGGGCGACGGATGCACTCTCGTCCGACGCAGGGATACCCGGGGCAAACCGATAGGGTCACGCGATTGTGACCCCTCCACGCACGTCACCGCCTTCTAACCCCACCTCGGGCCTGCTCTTCGCCATGGGGGCCTTCGGCCTGTGGGGTGTCTTCCCTATCTACTTTTCCTTCTTCGACGGGGTCAACCCCATTGAGGTGGTCGCCTACCGCATCCTGTGGTCCTTCCTCTTTGTCGCGATTCTGCTCTTCTTTATCCGCGGCTGGAGTGCAGCGGGCCAGGCTCTGCGCAATCCTCGACAGTTAGGCCTGTTGACCCTGGCCTCCATCGCCATCGCGATCAACTGGACAACCTACGTCTACTCCGTATCGACTGACCAGGTCGTTGAGTCTGCGCTCGGATACTTCATCAATCCGCTCCTCACCGTGGCCCTGGGCGTTGTGATCCTGCATGAGCAGCTGAACCGCAACCAGGTCATCGCGGTGGCGATCGCCGCGGTCGGTGTCATCACCATCGGGTTTGCCGAGTGGGCAGTTCCCTGGATCGGCCTCACGCTGGCGCTGAGTTTCGGTTCGTACGGCCTCCTGAAGAAGATGGCCGGAGTGGGAGCGGTGCCTGGACTGACAGTGGAGACGCTCGTGCTCCTGCCCATCGCCGCCATCGCCCTCGGCTACTTCGAGGTGAAGGGCAGTGCGGCCGTGGCCAATAGCGGGTGGGGCATGGGCGTCCTCCTGGCGCTCCTCGGGCCCATCACGGCCATCCCTTTGATGTGGTACTCCGCGGCTGCTAATCGCCTTCCGCTCGCCACGCTCGGTGTCCTGCAGTACTTCACACCGACGGTGATCTTCATCCTCGGCATCACCGTCTTTGGCGACTCCGTCAATACCGGTGAGTGGGTGGGCTTCGGCCTCATCTGGATCGCCCTCGCGGTCTTCTCCGTCGACGCGGTACGCCGATCCCGACGCCCGAGCGACCCCGATGAAGTCGAGGCGCCCGAGTCGCTTGACACGCCCTAGGCGCTACAGCCCGGCACGCTTGGCCTTGATGAGCAGGTCACTGCGACCCTTGGCCCCCACCATGCCCGAGAGGGCGGCGATGTCACCCTTGATCGTTGCCAGGCTGTAGCCCAGGGCAGCGGCGATGTCACGCGTCGCCTCCCCCGTGCGAATGCGGACAAGCACCTCTCGCTGGCGCGCCGTCAACTCCAGGGGTGGCGGTCCACCGGTCAGTGCCCGTGCATCACCGTGGATGGCCCTGTCCGCCAGGACCCACAGGGTCGTCGCATCTGTCAAACCCTGCAGGGTCGCTCGCAGTTGCCAGGTGCGATCGACGGGCCCGACGAAGGTCAACACGAGGAATCCGATCGGTGCCCCACGGTGCACCAGCGGGATGAAGCCGATATCGCCACTGGGTGGTAGATCTCGATAAAAGGGCGCGGACAGCGGATACTCCTCCGCCACGTGCTTGGCAGCCATGAACTTCTCGATACCCGTGCGATACGTCTCCGCACCGGGCAGGTGCATGTCAGCGCTCACGACTCCGTAGGCCGACGCCGTCCTCGGGCCCAGCCCATAGGACCCGACGAGATCCAGACTGCGATCGTCATGCGGGCGGGCGGCGTACACCATGGCCATATCACCCCCGTAGGGAGCGAGGAGTCCGCGCGTCATCGAGTAGGCCATCGAATCACCGGAGGGCTGATCCCTCAGGACCGCTAGGTAGGCGAGCAGGGGAGACGCATCCGGCGAAAAGTCATCGTTGCTGTCCATCGCCTCACACATCCCTTCGTCGAGGCTATAGCCGGGTGATAGCCCGTCAATTCCGGTCGAATTCACCTTCGCAAGCCGATAAAACTGTGTCGTCCGCCAGTCGCGGGGGTGGCGGAACGGGCCTTGGCTTGCTGGCTCGCGCCGTCGGGGGGGACGTTGCGCTGAGCCAGCAAGCCAAGCCCTGCCAGCCTAAAGGCGAGATGGGCACCCCGATGGGGAACTTTCACAATCCCTAGGCTGGAGCCGTGCCCGACTCCCCCTATGACACCCCCGAGCGGCGTGCCCTGCGTTCCTTGGTCACGGACTTCACCCAGCGCGAGATCGTGCCCTCCTTGGCGGCGTGGGAGCAGGAGGGCCACCTGCCCCGGGACCTGCACCTGCGTGCTGCCGGCGCGGGGATCCTCGGGATCGGATTTCGTGAAGATGTCGGTGGATCCGGGGGCGACCTCGTGGACGTCGTCACCTTCACCGAGGCCCTTCTGGAGGCGGGAGCCAGTGGAGGCGTCATCGCCGGACTCTTCAGCCACGGGATCGCGCTCCCCCACGTGGTCGACGAAGTCGACCGACGCCGGGATCGCGGTGACCATGCGGGAGCCGAGGACCTCGTTGAGCGCATCATCGCGCCCGTCTTGCGCGGGGAGGCGATCGCCAGTCTCGCTGTCACGGAGCCCGATGGTGGATCCGACGTTGCGCGGCTGCGCACGGGAGCGACACGAAGAGACGCAGGCCCGTGGGAGGTCACCGGGGCCAAGACCTACATCACCTCCGGTGTGCGTGCTGACATCGTCGTCATGGCCGTGCGGACCGGGACGATGGAGGATGGAGCTGCAGGCATATCGCTCATGATTGTGGATCCGCGATCCCCCGGGTACGCCACTCCGCGGGCACTGGCGAAGATGGGTTGGTGGTGCAGTGATACGGCGGAGTTGGCCTTGGATGCCGTCCGCGTCGAGGACCGGGATGTCCTTGGCGAGGAGATGGGATTCGCCTCTCTGGCACGCCATTTCGTCTCCGAGCGCATCAGCCTGGCGGTGACCGCCTACTCCACCGCGCAGCGAGCACTTGATCTCACGGTGGCCTGGTGCCGCAACCGCGAAACCTTCGGCCGGCCCCTGATAGCCCGGCAGGTCCCGCGACACACCCTCGTGGACATGCATCGCCGCATCAGCGTCGCCCGCGCCTACACGCGTGAGGTCGCGGTGCGCTACTCCCAGGGGGAAGCGGTCATCCTGGAGGCACTCCTCGCCAAGAACACCGCGGTGGAGGCGTGCGATCACGTTGTCGATCAGGCCGTCCAACTCCACGGGGGCATGGGATACATGCGGGAAAGCGAAGTCGAACGCCACTACCGCGATGCTCGTGTGCTCGGGATCGGTGGCGGATCAACCGAGGTCATGAACGATCTCGCGGCGCGACTGCTCGGCTACTAGCGCGGTCAGCCCGTGCGGGTGACAACGAAGTCGCACAGGGCTGCCAGCGCGTCACGTGCACTGCCCTCGGGCAGATCTCCCAGGGTGTCCCTTGCCCGGTCAGCCCAGCGTCGAGCCTCATCGCGGGCGATATCGAGGGCTGCGTGCTCCCGCAGTCGCTGCAGTGCCTCGGCGTGATCAGCATCCTCGATGAGCGGGCGGGTCAAGAGATCCTGCAATCGAGGATCGGTGTCCATGGACAGGGCAATCAGACCGGTGAGCGTCGGCACTCCCTCACGCAGATCCGTGCCGGGGACCTTGCCTGAGTCTCGCGAGTCGCTCGCGATATCGACGATGTCATCAGCGAGTTGGAAGGCGACTCCAATCTGCTCACCGAAGGCCGTCATCGTGTCGATGACCTGAGGCGGCGCCCCGGACATCATCGCGCCGAAGCGGCCGGACGTGGCAATCAAGGAGCCTGTCTTGTCAGAGAGGACACGCAGATGATGGCGGACAGCATCATCGCCTTCGGGTCCGACGGTCTCGCGAATCTGACCCGTGCACAGACGCTCAAACGTCTGCGCCTGTATGCGGACCGCATCGGGGCCGAGATCCGCGAGGATGCTGGATGCCTTCGCGAAGAGGAAGTCCCCCGTCAGGATCGCAATAGTGTTGTCCCAGCGCGCGTTTGCCGACGCTGCGCCCCTGCGCAAATTGGCCTCATCCATGACGTCGTCGTGGTAGAGCGTCGCGAGATGAGTCAGTTCGACAACCACCGCGGAGGGGATGACTCCCGCAGCCCGAGGATCGCCAAACTCCGCGGCCAGCAGGACGAGCAGGGGTCGGAACCTCTTGCCTCCCGCGTCGACAAGGTGCCGCGACGCTTCGGTGACAAAGGGATAGTCGCTGCGGACCGACGCACGCAGGTCAGACTCGACTCGTTCAAGTCCATGGGCTAGTCGAGCCTCGAGGGACTCATCGAGCACCCCCAGGCCCAGCAGCGACCCCGAGGGATGTGGACTCATGGTGACTCCACTATCGCAGGAATACGCCAGCCTGCTCGATGAGGTCGAGCACGGGCTGAGGGAGTATGCCGAGAATCACAGTCACCGCAGCGGAAATCGACAGAGCGAGTGTTGTGAAGGCGGAGGGAACAGCAACCCGTGGGCCGCCCTCGACCGGATCCCTGAAAAACATGATCACGATGACACGGACATAGAAGACGGCGGCAATCACACTCGCCACCACACCGACAATGACCAGCGCGACCGCACCCGCACTCAGGGCGGCCTCAAAGACCAGGAATTTGGCGATGAATCCACTGGTGAGGGGGATGCCAGCGAGCGCCAGCATGAAGATCGCAAAAGTCGTCGCCACCACAGGCGACGTGCGGCCCAGCCCAGCCCACTGATCCAATCGTGTGACCTCACCAGAGGCGTCCCGCACCATCGAGATGACAGCGAAGATCCCGAGAGTGGTGAAGGAGTAGGCAATGAGATAGAAGATCACTGCTTGCAGTCCCTGCGGACTCGCCGACGAGACGCCCATGAGGATGAAGCCGACCTGAGCGATCGATGAGTAGGCGATCATGCGCTTGATATCCGTTTGCGCGATGGCAACGAGCGAACCAACGATCATGGTGAGGCCCGCAATCACCCACAGGAGCGGCTCCCAATCCCACCTCAGCCCACCAAAAGCAACGTAGTACACCCGGAGCAGCGCACCGACCGCGGCGATCTTGACGGCTGCTGCCATGAAGGCCGTCACGGGCGCCGGTGACCCCTGGTACACATCGGGCACCCACTGGTGGAAGGGGACCGCGCCGACCTTGAAGAGCAATCCCACGGAAATCATGGCCACGCCACCCACCACGAGTGTCGTTTCACCCGGCTTGGCCGCGAGAGCGTCGGAAATCACCGCGAAATCAACACTTCCGGCAAAGCCGTACATCAAAGCCGAACCGAATAGGAAGAACGCTGAGGAGAACGCCCCGAGGATGAAGTACTTCAGCGCAGCCTCCTGCGACAGCAGGCGACGCCGGCGGGCCATGCCCGCGAGGAGGTACAGCGGGAGCGACATGACCTCGAGAGCAACAAACATGATGAGCAGATTTGTCGAGGTGACGAACAGCAGCATGCCGAGCACCGCAAAGAGGAAGAGCGGCCAGACCTCCGTCTGGAGGTAGCCACGCGCCGTCAATTCGCGCTCCTCAACCGATCCCGGCAATGCCGAGGCTCGGGGTGCGAAGGCGTCCCCGGCGGGATCGAGTTGTCGCTCGGCCAGCAGCATCGCGGAGACGAAGGCGACGATAATGATGAGACCCATGAGGAGTACGCCGGGGCCATCCAGGGCCAGCGCTCCCTCAACCTCCAGCGATCGGGTGCCGGACTGCCAGATGAGCGCGCTGAACGCTGCGACCAGAGAGCCAAACACCAGGACGAGTTGGACGGGGCGACGAGCCCGGCGCCCGAGGAAGGTCTCGACCAACACACCCAGCACGGCAGCTCCGCCCACGATGATGAAGGGCAGGATCGTGAGGAAGTCGATCGACGGTGCGGTCATGACCTCGGTGTTCACTGCTCACCCCCCAGGACGCCGATCGTGGGCACCGGATCGGTGACCCCGACCACCTCCAGGGTGCGTTCCACCGCGGGATTGACCACATCAAACACGGGAGCGGGGTAGACGCCGAGCACGATGGTCAGCAGCACGATGGGGACCAGCGCGGTGATCTCCCGGCCACGCAGGTCGGGGATACCTTCCACATGCGGGGAGGGCGGACCTGTGGCCACCTTTTGGTAGTACCGCAGCGCGTACACGGCGGTCAGGACGATGCCGATAGAGGCGATGACACCGACGACCACGTAGCGTGAGAACGTGCCCAGCAGCACCAGGAATTCGCCCACAAAACTTGCGAGGCCTGGCAGAGCAAGTGAGGACATCGTCGCAAAGAGCAGGAATCCAGCGAGGACGGGTGCGACCTTGTTGACGCCACCGTAGGCAGCGATGGCGCCGAGGCCCCCGGCCCGCTGCATCAGGAATCCGGCCGTGAGGAAGATCGCCGCCGTGGACAGACCGTGGGCGAGCATGTAGACGACCGAGCCCGTCGCACCCCAGGATGTGAAGACAAAGATGCCCAGAGCGATAAAGCCGAAGTGCGACATCGAACTGTAGGCAAAGAGTCGCTTCATATCCGTCTGGCCAAAGGCTACGAGAGCGCCGTAGATGATGCCGATGACAGCCATCGCGATGATCACGGGCGCGTAAAACTCCGACGCCGTCGGGAAGATCGGCAGGAGATAGCGGATCATGCCGAATGTGCCGACCTTGTCCAGGACACCGATGAGGAGCACGGATGTCGCCGGCGTGGCCTCTTTGGCAGCATCGGGCAGCCACGTGTGGAAGGGCCAGAGCGGTGCCTTGATGGCAAAAGCGATGAAGAAGCCGAGGAAGAGAATCTTCTGGGTGGTGGGATCGATATCGAGGCCCACGAGCGAAGCGAAATCAAACGTCCCCTGACCCAGTTGATCCACCGAGACGATGTACAGGCCGATGAGCGCGGCCAGCATGATGAGGCCGCCAACGAGGCTGTAGATCAGGAACTTCACAGCCGCGTACGCGCGATTGGGACCGCCGTACCGGCCGATGAGGAAATAGATCGGGATGAGCATGACCTCGAAGAGGACATAGAACAAGAAGACGTCGGTGGCCGAGAAAACACCGATCATCAGGGTTTCGAGCACGAGGATCAGGGCGAAGTAGCCCTTGACGCTGCGACCGTCCTCCACGTCGTTCCAGCCCGCGAGGATCGTGACCGGCACGAGCGTCGTGGCGAGGGCGACAAGAACCAGGCCGATGCCGTCGACACCGAGGCTGTACGAGATACCGAATGCCGGAATCCAGGGGTAGCTCTCGACGAATTGGAAGGCCGCCGTGGAGTCGGCATCGAATTGCAGCCCCATGAAGACGGTGAACACCAGGGCGGCGATGGAGAAGGCCAGCGCCACCTGCTTGATGAGCCGTGCGTTGCCCTTGGGCAGGGCCAGGAGCACGAGGGCCCCGACGAGTGGGATGACGCCGAGGATGGTGAGAAGGGGAAGGGTCATGGCAGCCTCACGACCGCGAGGACGACCAGGACAAGGACGGCGCCACCGACCATCGCCAGCGCGTAGGACCGGGCAAAGCCCGTCTGCCAGCGCCGCAGTCGATTGCCCGAGCCCGCGACGAAGGCTGCGATGCCGTTGACAATGCCGTCAATTCCGCGGTTGTCGACCCCCACGAGGGCGCGTGTCACGCTGTAGGTGGGTTGGACCACCAGGACGTTGTTGATCGCATCGTCATACATGCTGTTGCGCGCCGCCCTGGTGAGGAAGTTGACATCCTGCGGTGCCTCCACGGCCACGTCCTTGCGGTACTTGACGTAGGCAATGGCAGCACCCGCCAGGACAAGAACAAGGGTGATGACCTCGTAGACGATTGTGGGCAGCGGCAACGGTGTCTGCTTGAGACCGGTCACCGGCACGAGCCAACCGACAATGTCACCCCAGAAGAGAAGGGCCATACCGGTGAACACCGATCCGATGCCCAGGATGATCAAGGGAATGGTCATGACGGGCTTGGACTCGTGCGGGTGCTGGTCGTCTTCCCACCTGGCCTTGCCGAGGAAAGTCATCGTAAACATGCGGGTCATGTAAAAGCCGGTGATGCCGGCAGCGAGCATGCCTGCGATGCCGGCAACGATGCTGACCTCAAAGGCCGCATGGATGATGTCGTCCTTGGACCAGAAGCCGGAGAAGGGCGGAATGCCCATAATGGCCAGCGTGGCCGCGGCAAAACTGAGGAACGTGATCATCATGGCGGCCCTGAGCGCTCCATAACGTCGCATGTCCTGCTGGTTATTCATGGCGTGGATGACCGACCCGGCTCCCAGAAAGAGATTCGCCTTGAAGACGCCGTGGGTGAGGAGATGGAAGATGGCAAACACGTAGCCGACCGGTCCAAGGCCGGCCGCCAGCACCATGTAGCCAATCTGGCTCATGGTCGATCCCGCCAGTGACTTCTTGATGTCATCTTTGGCGCTGGCAATAATCGCGCCGAGGAACATCGTGATGACACCGATGACGAGCACCACCGTCAGCGCAAAGACCGTGGCGTCATAGATCGCGTTGCTGCGCACGATGAGGTAGACACCCGCTGTCACCATCGTCGCCGCATGAATGAGGGCGGAGACCGGAGTCGGTCCCTCCATCGCGTCGAGCAACCAGGCCTGCAGGGGGAACTGGGCGGACTTGCCGGCCGCTGCCAGGAGGAGGAGGAGTCCGATCCAGGTGAGTGTCGACTCACTCGCTTCACCGGCAACCGCGAACACCTCGTCAAAAACCACCGTGCCGAAGGTGACGAAAATCAGCATGATGGCGAGGCTCAGGCCCACATCACCGATGCGATTCATCACAAAGGCCTTCTTGGCGGCCGCCGCAGCGCTCGGCTTCCACTGCCAAAAGCCGATGAGCAGATAGGACGCGAGGCCGACCCCCTCCCAGCCGACGTACAGCAGGAGGTAGTTGTCGGCGAGGACAAGAAGCAGCATTGAGGCGATGAAGAGATTGAGGAAGCCAAAGAACTTGCGACGATCAGGGTCGTGCTCCATGTAGCCCAGGGAGTAGATGTGGATCAGGGCGCCCACGATGGTGATGAGAAGCACGAACACCATGGAAAGTTGGTCGAGCTGAAAGGCCACGGGGGCGGTGAACCCACCCACGAAAACCCACTCGAAGAGGGTCTGCCCAACGGAGCGGTCATCCGGGCTCCGGCCCATGAGTCCGATCAGGAGTACGACGGCATAGACCGCGGCCGCCGTGACCGTGAAGACTCCCAGGTAGGGGCCCCAACGGTTGGTGCGACGTCCACCCAAGAGGAGAATCGCGGCCCCCGCGAGTGGAAGGGCAATGAGCACCCAGAGGAAGGAGAAGACTCCTGTCGCTTCTGCCAGTGGCTGGATGACGGGCGCGACGTCCGTCACCTCGCCTGCCATGCGAGCAGCGCCGGTCCCGATCACGGCGCCTCCTTCTTCGTCACGTTATGTCCTTGCGTCGAGCCCGCATTCGCGAGCAGGGTTCAGTACTTGAGGAGATTCGGCTCATCGATACTGGCCGAGCGTCGAGATCGGTAGATCGCAACGATGATGGCGAGCCCAACGACGACCTCCGCGGCAGCAACAACCATGACGAAGAAGGCGATGACCTGGCCGTCAAGATTGCCCTGCATCCGGGCGAAGGCGACGAAAGCGAGGTTAGCGGCATTGAGCATGAGCTCAATCGACATGAAGACGACGATGGCATTGCGACGCACCAGCACGCCCACGGTCCCAATGGTGAAGAGGACCGCCGCGAGGATGACGTAGTTTTCGGGGTTCATCGAGGCTCCCCCGGCGAGGTGCCCGGGTCATCGGCCACCGGATGCTCCCCCGGACCGAAGGCGGCCTCACCCGCAGCCAGGGCCTTGGTCTCGGCAATCGCGGCGGTGTCAATCGGGCGCAGATCTCCACGGGCGCGCAACGGTCCGGGCACGGAGATCTCCGCGACGGAGCCGTCCGGCAGGAGGCCGGGTGTGTCCACCGCGTTGTGGCGCGCGTAGACGCCGGGTGCCGGCAGGGGGGCGGGATGGGTGCCCGTGAGGATCCGATCCTGCGAAATCTGGCGCTGGGTGCGACGGGGCTGCCAACGCTCACGGTGGGCCAGGACCAACGCTCCGAGTGCCGCGGTGATGAGCAGGCCCGCCACCACCTCAAAGGCGAGCAGGTACTCGCTAAACAGCAGTCTAGCGATGCCCTCGACATTGCCGCCGTACTCCGCATTGGCTGCATCGAGACCAACCGCCGGGACACCGCTCAAGGCGCTGCCGATCCCCCAGATGATCAGGATGCCGAAGCCGACGGCGAGGAGGATGCCCGCCACGCGCTGACCGCGCAACGTCTCGACAAGGGAGTCACTTGAGTCAACGCCGACAACCATGAGTACGAAGAGGAAGAGCATCATGACCGCGCCGGTGTAGACGATGATCTGCACCATGCCGAGAAAGGGAGCCGCGTTAGCGAGGTAGAGGATCGCGAGACTGATCATCGTGAGTGCCACCCAGAGGGCGCTGTGCACGGCCCGGCGCGACAGAATCAGTCCGAGGCCGCCAGCGACGGAGAGGATCGCACACACCCAAAAGACCGCCGCCTCAGCGAAGCTGGGTTCCGTGGCGGTCACGAACTCTCCTCCTGCCCGGACGCCGCGGCCGGTGCCGTGTGACCCGGCGCAGGCATACCGTCCACGATGCTCCAGAGAGCTTCGTCACCCCGGGGCTCCTGCGCGGGCACGGAACCCGTGACCTTACCGGCGTAGTAGTCCTGCTCTGTCGTTCCCGGCACCATCTCGTGAGGCGGGGGAATCATGCCGGGGAGCATGGGGGCAAGGAGATCCTGCTTTTCGAAAATGAGGTCGGCCCGATTGTCATCGGCGAGTTCAAACTCGTTGGTCATCGTGAGCGCCCTCGTGGGACAGGCCTCGATGCAGAGGCCGCAAAAGATGCACCGCAGATAGTTGATCTGATAGACGCGCCCATAGCGCTCCCCGGGAGAGAAGCGTGCTTCATCTGAGTTGTTGGCACCCTCGACCAAGATCGCGTCCGCGGGGCACGCCCACGCGCATAACTCGCATCCGATGCATTTTTCGAGTCCATCCGCCCAGCGATTGAGCTGATGGCGACCGTGGAAGCGCGGCTTGGGCGGGAAGCGATCCGCCTGCTCAGGGTACTGCTCCGTGACGACCTTCTTGAACATCGTCGAGAAGGTGACACCAAAGCCGCGAACGGCAGCGGGAAGTTCAGGCATTGCGGTCCTCCTCGGCCGGGTCAGCGGCTACATCCGATGTCGCATCCGCGGTGACCGCCGCTGCGGCAACAACCGTGCCGGGCACCGCATTGGCGAGCGCGCGGCGCGACGTATAGGTGAATTCCTGCCCGGGCAACGGTGGCACGGGATAGCCACCGGCGTACGGGTCGAAAGGCTTGGCGGCTTCCTCCGCTGCTTCCTCTACGTCACGCTTTTCCTGCCGCGCGGTGCGAATTTGAAGAACCCAGGAGCCGAGCACAACAACAATCAGGACCCCGGCACCAACCAGCAGTAACTCCTGCGTTGACACCGACATTTCGTTGCGCACAACCCGAGCCGCTGCCACGATGACGATCCAGACAAGTGAGGCAGGGATGAGGACCTTCCAGCCAAAGCGCATGAATTGGTCGTAGCGCATGCGCGGAAGGGTGCCGCGGAGCCAGATGAAGACAAAGATGAAGAGTTGCACCTTGAGCAACCACCAGAGCAGGGGCCACCAACCGGTGTTGGCGCTCTCCCAGATGGAGATGGGCCACGGTGCGCGCCATCCGCCGAGGAAGAGTGTCGCGGCAAGCGCGGACACCGTCACCATGTTGATGTATTCGGCCAGGAAGAACATGGCGAACTTCAGTGACGAATACTCCGTGTGGAAGCCGCCGACCAACTCCCCCTCAGCCTCGGGAAGGTCAAAGGGTGCTCGATTGGTCTCACCCACCATGGCCGTGACGTAGATCAGGAAGGAGGGCAGCAGGATGACCGCGTACCAGATGGGCTCCTGAGCCGCCACGATCTGCGATGTCGACATGGACCCGGCATAGAGGAAAACGGCGACGAAGGACATCGACATCGCAAGCTCGTAGGAGATCATTTGCGCTGATGAGCGCAGACCGCCCAGGAGCGGGTACGTCGATCCGGATGACCATCCAGCGAGCACGATGCCGTAGATGCCGATGGATGCGACGGCAAGGACGTAGAGAACCGACACCGGGAAGTCGGTCAATTGCAGGGGAGTCTCCACCCCGAAGATGCTCACCACCGGTCCAAACGGGATCACGGCAAAGGCGATGAAGGCCATGGTCGCGGAGATCACGGGTGCGAGCCAGTAGACGGCACGGTGAGCCGTCTTGGGGATGATCTCCTCCTTAAGGGCGAGCTTGAAGCCGTCCATCAGTGACTGAAGGAGCCCGAAGGGGCCGACGCGGTTGGGTCCGATGCGCGATTGCATGCGTGCGACGACTCGGCGCTCCCACCAGATGGTGAAGAGTGTGAGCAGCACGAGCATCGCGAAGATTCCGATCACCTTGAGCAGGATCAGCCACCAGGGATCGTTGAAGGCGAGATCGTTCATGACGCTCCCCCGGTTACGCGCACGGTCGCTCCATGGAAGGCGCCGATGGAGAGTAGGTCGCATCCTTCACTGCACATCGGCGCCCAGATGGCGCCATCGACGACGTCCGCGATGCGCAGCGGGAGCGTCACGGCACCGGACGGGGTCGACACGGTGATGACATCTGCACCGGCCACCCCGAGTGCCTCGGCAGTGCCTCTCGACATCAGGGCCTCGGTCGCCCGCGCCGTAGCCGCCAGATGCGGCTCACCCTCCTGCAGTCGGCCCCGGTCCAGCAGGAGCCGCCAGGACCCCAGACGGGCAGAGGTGGACCCGACCGCCTCCGCGGTGGGCGCGGCCACCGTGGGCGCGTCGGGATGTGGCCCCGTCCACGGGGTGAGCAGATCGAGTTCCGCCCTGAGCGAGGCAACATCTCCGTTGCCGAAGGGCACGTCCATGACATCGGCCAGCATGGCGAGGACTCGGCCGTCAGGCAGATGCGGTGTCCCGCGCACTGCGGCGGAGAAGGGCTTGATGCGACCTTCCCAGTCGGTGAAGGCACCTGCCTTCTCCGTTACGACCGCGACGGGGAAGACGACATCGGCACGCTCAGTGACGTCGCTGTGATGGGTCGACAACGCCACGAGGAAGGGACCTTCGTCCAGCGCACCCAGTAGTTCACCGGCACGTGGATCATCCGATACATCGACACCGGCGATGACGAGGGCATCGATGAGTCGCGTCTCCCCGGTCGCGGAACGTCGTACATCGGTGATGAGCGCATCGATAATCGAACCCACCGTGCGACCCGGCTGAC
>ERZ888423.600-NODE-600-length-36151-cov-8.864833_pt1 | contig 36151 bp, 46 predicted proteins | sample MGYA00520523_ERZ888423 | MGnify/ENA primary metagenome ERZ888423 (study PRJEB32303, sample SAMEA104408611) | aquatic metagenome | biome: Brackish water; feature: Pelagic; material: water | place: Baltic Sea | collected 2014-06-08T10:24:00 | depth 30,27 m ... | reverse complement strand
CAGGCCCGCGATATGCTGGGCATGATCCGCGCCGACGAGATTGTTATTCGTTAGCGTAGGCCAAGCCGCCACATCCAAGTATTTAGCCAAGCGTGAAAATAGTCGGGGAAATGACGCTGCACTCGGCAACGCACTGATGACCTGTGCCTCCGTGTCCCCTGCGCAAATCTTGTTTCATCTGGATCAATATCGCTTTTGAATGTGCGGCGACTGAACGGCGCCGGCGTCATCTTATAGCTGCGCCCGCGCCTTGCAAAATGCGATCGGAATTCGCGGTCGATTGGACCCCTAATTGTCTTGCCAAAACGGCTGCCAAGATAGGATTGTGCGCCCGCACGGGTCCACAAGACCACAGCCGTACCGCAAGGAGTGTAGCTGGTTCTCATGACGTCGCATTCACCAACAGCCAAGGCAAAGCGGTCAAATCCCCTACTTTTCAAGGCAAGAAAAATCACATCCCAGTCTGAATTTCCAAAAGCATTCAATCCGTCGATGACGTCACGCAGAACAACTGCTGCGTCTTGGGAAATTTCAGCGTCGTCCTCAAGAATAAGGCAGAAGTCCGCACTACCAACCAAGAAGAGCTGTAATGACTTGTGGTGTGACAGCACACACCCCATTTCACCGCCCGTCAGATCACCGTCGTGACGGATGTGACAGGCACGGGAATCGTAATTGGCTATCTTGCTAGGATCGCGTCCGCGAAAATCGACCGCATCAAGTCGCTGCCACTTAATGCCTGCCCGATCCAAATCGCCGGCCACTGCGTCGAGACGCTGCGTGCTCCCTTCCAGATTAACCACGAGTGTTAAAATGTTGTGCATTACCTGGCCTCTAACGTTTGATAATCGTAGCGATGCAGCCCCTCAAAAATCTATCCCAAAAATCGCGCGTACTGCAAGCGGATGTCGCACAATCGGAAAACCTGACCCGTCGGCTCTCGGACACCTACCTTGATCTCGATCCGCTCGATCAACAGGCCCGCGATATGCTGGGCATGATCCGCGCCGACGAGATTGTTATTCGTTAAACGCGGCGTGGAATGTCAATTCGCCCTTGGGTGGATCGGCAAATCCCGCAATCTGGACGAACCTTGGCTGCGTCCCGAGATGGGTCACACCCGCGTCTTGCACAAACCCCAAGCGCCCGTAAAACGCCGGATCGCCTGTGAGCGCGCCCCCCCCGCGCCCGTAAACACCTGCAACCGCGAGCGCGTGATTTACTAACGCCGAGCCAATCCCGCGCCCCTGACGATTTGGGCGCACCGACACCGGACCAAGGCCAAGGCATTTGGCGTCACCAATGCGCGCCGGTGACATGGCGATGTGACCGATGACGGTCTTCCCCTCTACCGCTACCAGCGACAGGACCAGCGCGCCGGCGTCACGTAATTTGGCGGGTAATTCGGCCTCTTCCCCATCGGCGTAGACCTTGCCGGCGAACGCAGCGGCGGTAACTTGCGCGATTGCAGCCTCGTCGCCAGCGGTTTCTTGTCTGATTTTCCATTTCATTTCAGGACTAAACCACGTGCCATGCACCCAGTGCAACGCGGGTTTTCGCACAGGCATTGACCTGTGGTCACATTGCCTCTCGCAAGTTAGACTTGTCTGATGTATGAGATAGTTTAACGCTAAACTATATTTTTGCCGCCGAGAGGGAGGACCCATGGCCGCCACGAAATCCGCAAAGAAACCAAACGTTTCTGCTGAAGAGCTTCTTGGGCATTACCGCGAAATGCTTTTAATCCGTCGATTCGAAGAAAAGGCTGGCCAGTTGTATGGCATGGGCCTGATCGGCGGTTTTTGTCACCTTTATATCGGCCAAGAGGCCGTTGTTGTCGGCCTTGAGGCCGCCGCAGGTGAGGGCGACAAGCGCATCACATCATACCGCGACCACGGCCACATGCTGGCCTGTGGCATGGACCCCAAGGGTGTAATGGCCGAGTTGACGGGCCGCGAAGGTGGCTATTCGAGCGGCAAGGGCGGCTCGATGCACATGTTCTCCAAGGACAAGAATTTCTACGGCGGCAATGGCATCGTCGGCGCGCAAGTGCCGCTGGGGGCTGGTCTGGCATTCGCAGACAAATACCTTGGCAATGATCGTGTGACGTTTGCCTATTACGGTGATGGTGCAGCCAACCAAGGTCAGGTCTATGAGACCTACAACATGGCCGAATTGTGGATGTTGCCTGTAATTTTCGTTATTGAAAACAACGGCTACGCTATGGGCACGTCGGTCAAACGGTCGACCAAATCACCCAGCCTTTGGGAGCGCGGGGCCGCTTACGGTATCCCCGGCGAAGAAGTCGACGGGATGGACGTGCTGGCTGTCAAAGCTGCGGGTGAAAAGGCCGTGGCGCACTGTCGGGCTGGCAAAGGCCCCTACATCCTCGAGGTCAAAACCTACCGTTACCGTGGACATTCGATGTCGGACCCTGCAAAATATCGCACCCGTGAAGAAGTTCAGAAAGTGCGCGAAGAGCGTGACCCGATCGATCACATCCGCGACATGCTGTTGTCGGGCAAACATGCCACCGAGGAAGATTTGAAAGCGATCGACAAAGAGATCAAGGCGATCGTCAACGAGAGCGCCGAATTCGCCAAGGAAAGCCCTGAGCCGCAGCTCGCCGAGCTTTGGACCGACATTTATGCAGAAGTGGAGGCATAAGACATGGCTACTGAAATTCTCATGCCCGCTCTTTCGCCCACGATGGAGGAAGGCACGCTCGCCAAATGGCTGGTAAAAGAAGGTGATACCGTTTCGAGCGGCGACATCCTTGCCGAGATCGAAACCGATAAGGCCACGATGGAATTCGAAGCTGTCGACGAAGGCGTGATGGGCAAGATCCTGATCGCTGAAGGCACCGAAGGCGTCAAAGTAAACACGCCCATCGCGGTAATACTGGAAGAGGGCGAAGATGCATCGGCGGCTGTCGCTGTGTCGGCCCCTGCCGCTGCTGCCCCCGCCGCTGCCGAGGCGCCTGCCGCTGTGGCCGCTGCCCCTGCGCCAGTTGTCGCGGACCAGTCGCCGGATTATCCCCAAGGCACTCCCATGAAGCAGATGACAGTGCGCGAAGCATTGAATTCAGCAATGGCCGAAGAAATGCGCCGTGACGACACCGTGTTCTTGATGGGCGAAGAAGTCGCTGAATATCAAGGTGCTTATAAGATCAGCCAAGGGCTCTTGGCCGAATTTGGTGAAAAGCGCGTAATCGACACGCCGATCACCGAACACGGCTTTACAGGTATCGCAGTTGGCGCGTCTTTTGGTGGTCTGCGCCCGATCGTAGAATTCATGACCTTCAACTTTGCGATGCAGGCGATCGATCAGATCGTCAATTCGGCAGCCAAGACATTGTATATGTCCGGCGGCCAGATGGGGGCGCCGATTGTGTTCCGTGGAGCTAACGGTGCCGCGGCCCGAGTCGGTGCGCAGCACAGCCAGTGTTACGCCGCATGGTATATGCAGGTTCCCGGCCTGAAAGTCGTGATGCCCTACTCGGCAGAAGATGCCAAAGGCTTGCTAAAATCGGCGATCCGCGATCCGAACCCCGTGATTTTTCTTGAGAACGAACTGCTTTATGGTCAGACCTTTGATGTACCGGACATTGAGGATTTCACCCTGCCGTTTGGCAAGGCCAAGATCGAACGGTCGGGCGATGATGTGACCATTGTCAGCTTTGGCATTGGTGTCGGCCACGCGCTTAAGGCGGCTGCAAAGCTGGCCGAAGAAGGCGTAAGTGCCGAAGTCATCAACCTGCGCACCCTACGCCCTATGGATACCGCCACGGTCATTGCATCCGTGCAGAAAACCAACCGCTGTATCACAGTCGAAGAAGGCTGGCCGCAGGGGTCTGTTGGCGGCTACATCAGCGGCGTGATCATGCAGGAAGCGTTCGATTATCTGGATGCCCCTGTCATCACATGCACAGGCAAGGACGTTCCGATGCCCTATGCTGCAAACCTTGAAAAGCTGGCGCTGATCACCGTCGACGAAATCGTCGATGCAGCCAAGCAAGTCACCTACCGTTAAGGAGAGAGAGCAATGCCAACAGAAATTCTGATGCCCGCCCTGTCCCCCACAATGGAGGAAGGCACGCTGGCAAAATGGCTTGTCAAAGAAGGCGACACCGTATCAAGTGGTGACCTTTTGGCCGAGATTGAGACCGATAAGGCAACGATGGAATTCGAAGCCGTGGACGAGGGCGTGATTGGCAAGATCCTGATCGCTGAAGGCACCGAAGGCGTCAAAGTGAACACGCCTATCGCTGTGATACTGGAGGATGGTGAAAGTGCCGCTGATATCGGCGCGGCATCTACCCCAGCCGCTGCCGCTGCGCCCGCTGCCAAGGCCGAAGCACCTGCTGGCGCTGCTGCGCCTGCACCCGCCGCACCCAAGGGTGGTGATGGCAAGCGCGTGTTTGCAACGCCACTTGCCCGCCGGATTGCTGCGGATAAGGGTCTGGATTTGGCAAACGTCAAAGGGTCAGGCCCGCATGGCCGGATCGTCAAAGCCGACGTGGAAGCAGCTCAGCCCGGTCAAACCGCTGCTTCTGCTGCGCCAGCGCCTGCTACTGCAGCCAAGGGTGCTGCAATGGCATCTGGTCCAAGCACTGATCAGGTTCTCAAGATGTACGAGGGCCGCGCCTTTGAAGAGGTCAAACTAAACGGGATGCGCAAGACTGTCGCCGCCCGCCTGACCGAAGCCAAGCAATCGGTGCCGCATTTCTATCTACGTCGCGACATCCAGTTGGATGCACTGCTGAAATTCCGCAGCCAGCTCAACAAGCAGCTTGAGTCCAAAGGCGTCAAACTGTCGGTCAACGATTTCATCATCAAGGCCTGTGCCTTGGCGCTGCAATCGGTGCCGGACGCGAACGCTGTTTGGGCTGGCGACCGGACGCTGAAATTCAGCGCATCGGATGTGGCCGTGGCTGTTGCTGTCGATGGTGGGCTGTTCACGCCAGTGCTGCAAGATGCTGAAAAAAAATCGCTTTCGGCTCTGTCAGCGCAGATGAAAGACCTTGCTGGCCGTGCACGCGATGGGAAACTAGCACCGCATGAATATGTGGGTGGCAGCTTTGCTATCTCCAATCTTGGGATGTTCGGCATCGACAACTTCGATGCGATCATCAATCCGCCGCATGGTGCGATCCTCGCGGTCGGCGCGGGCATCAAAAAGCCTGTCGTTGGGACCGATGGCGAATTGGCCGTGGCCACCGTCATGTCCACAACCCTGTCTGTCGATCACCGTGTGATTGATGGCGCGTTGGGGGCCAATCTGCTGAATGCGATTAAGGAAAACCTTGAGAACCCGATGATGATGTTGGCGTAAACAACCAAAAATATTGCATAAAACGCCCCTGTTTCGCGACGGGGGCGTTTTTGTTTGATCTGGCGCAACGTGCTCTTGCACGGCCCGATCTAGATCAGACTCAGCACTTAGAATCGGCGCCGGACGGGGAAACCGAAATTGCCACGACAAACGCCAACCTTGACCAGGTGCGCCAAGCACATCCAGAGGCCGCCAAAGCCTTTGGCGGGTTGCACGCGGCAACGATCAAACCCGGCGTGCTGGGTATGAAGGAAAAGGAACTGATCGCCCTGTCAATTGGCATCGCCAAACAATGCGGCGATTGCATCGGCTTTCACGTCAAAGCGGCGATCAAAGCCAGTGCCACCCGCGAAGAAATCGTCGAAGCCGTTTGCGTGTCCATGATGATGGACGGCGGCCCGTCGTTTATGTATGGAGCCAAAGCGCTCGAGGCTTACGACCAATTGGCCTAAGCCTTTTCGTGCAGCAACTGATCCATCGACACGGAGGGCTGATCGCAGCCCGCCTCGCCCACAATACGGGCGGGGACGCCTGCAACTGTCACGCACGGTGGCACATCCATCAACACGACGGACCCAGCGGCAATGCGGCTGCAATGGCCGACGGTGATATTGCCTAATACCTTGGCCCCTGCCCCGATCAGCACGCCGTCCTCGATTTTCGGGTGACGGTCTTCTTCTTCTTTGCCGGTGCCGCCCAGCGTCACCGAATGCAACATCGACACGTTGTCGCCGACCACAGCCGTTTCACCTATGACGATGGAATGAGCGTGGTCGATCATCAGCCCCTTGCCGATCCGCGCGGCGGGGTGGATATCAATGCCGAAAATCTCGGACACGCGCATCTGTACGTAATAGGATAGATCGCGCCGTCCGTGCAGCCACAACCAATGGCCAAGGCGATACGCCTGCACTGCCTGAAAGCCCTTAAAGAACAACAGCGGCTGCAAATATCGATGGCACGCCGGATCGCGATCAAGGATCGCCGTCAAATCAGCGCGCGCCGCTTCGGCCAACGTCGGATCATCCAGATAAGCCTCGTCCGCGATTTCACGCAACATCTGGTCGGACATTTCCGGCGAAGCGAGCTTCATGGAGATACGATACGCCAAGGCACATTCAAGCGAGCCATGGTGCAGCACAGAGGTATGCACAAGACCACCCATAAGCGGTTCATCTGCAATCGCGGCCTCGGCCTCTTTGCAGATTTGCGACCATACCGGATCGACTTCACTTAGCTTTGCGCGCGGATTTGCCATGACATCGCCCTCACTTTCATGTTCGTCTTAGACCAAATAGGGGGCGCTGGCCAAGATTAAACCCGTGATCACGAAAGACACAAAAATGAATGAGAGCGATCTGGCCACATACCGCGCCGCATTAGCCACCGCGCTGGCCGCCTTGGACGGCGAGGATGCACTGGGGAGTGCAGGGCAAAAAACCGTAACGCTGGATCAGCAAGCCGTGGGGCGGTTGTCGCGCATGGATGCCTTGCAAAATCAAGCAATGGCCATGGCGCAGGCCGGTCGGCGCGCCACACAGCGTCAACGCATCAAGGGTGCGCTGGCGCGGATGGAGACAGGCGAATACGGCTACTGCACGGATTGTGGCGATGACCTGGATCCTGCCCGCCTGAATGCTGACCCAACGGCGCCGCGCTGCATGTCGTGCATCCGCGGCTAGGGTCGGCGCGCCAGTCACGCAATGCCGCCAGAACAACGGCAAGGGCCGCACAGTATGTCGCGTCACAGCGATTACGGCGCCGTGATCGCGCCCGTTTGGACGCCGCAGACATCAACGACCCTGTTCCAAACTGCGGATGCGCGCGACCCAACCGCTTGCGCGCGCAATCCGCCAAATGCGCCTGCGTAATCATCGCGCGCGCGATATCGTCCCATATGGCAGGGTCTTGCGATAGCAAGGCTGCCACCGCGTATTCCAGATCCCCAACCAAGACGCCGCGCATCAGGCCGCCACAACGAGGGTCCGCGTTGGACCTGCGCCATAGCGCTCTGACACCTGGGCGATCTCGACGCTGTAGTGTCCAGTCGCCCCGTCAATAAGGGCCAGTGGCGCATTATAGGTCCAACTGGGCGATATAACCTGCGTTTCGCGCACGACGTTGCCATTCACGATGACGCGGACCACATAGGTTTCGCGCGCTTCGCCCAAGGGCACGTCCAGCCCCTCCCATGGATCGCCATCAATGCGGGTTCGCCGCACCCAGCTAAACGTGGTATTCATGCCGCCATCACTGCGCAAATGGGCAACTGAATAAGGGCGCAACCCATTGCCAAGAAAGCGATCCACGCGATAGCGATACGAAGGATCATCGAGCGCCTTTTGCGCCGGACCAAATCGGAAATGCCGCGCGACGCCGCGCGACGCCGCCGCGAGGTCAATTTGTTCAGGCTGTCCGTTCAACAAGACAAAACGCGACCCCACAGGCCAGTCCGCAGGCATCATGCCATCACTGCCCGCCTGCCCACGCAACCGCATCCGCAGATCATAGGTGTCAGGCGCCACCAACTCGGCACTGGCGAACTGGAACACTTCCCAACTGTCGGAACTGCCATCACCAATGGCAGCCAGATTTGCTCCGGTCAGAACCTCGGCCATATCGCGCGATGCCAGTTGCCCCGACACAAGTTTGACCCGCAGCGCCGCGCCACGATCCCAAACCCCAGACGGGGCGGCGAACAGCTCCGACTGCGTAATCCCGACGACACTGCGCTGCGCCACCAGCGCATTTAGCGCATAATCGGAATCCTGCGCGGCACTATAAAGTGCCACCGATCCGGGCCAGGGCACGCCTGTCATCGCGATGTGCGGTGCATGGGGCACTTCGTCCCCGCTTAGTAATGGCAGATCAAGAAACATCGCCTCGACCGGAACAGGGGCCGTAAAGGGGCGCAGAGCGGGGGCCGTTTCACCGCCATCATGCGGGCGATAGGATTCCGGTTCGATGCGCACAGCCTCGATCATCTGGGTCTCGGTCTGCTCGACACGATCCACACGATAAAGCGCAGCACCGCCTGCCCCGTCTAGTTGCACAATATCCCCCGCACCGATCCCGATTTGCGAGGGTGGCAGGGCAAAACGCGCGGTATCGCGGGCCACGCGGGCCTCCGACAGCCAGCGTTCGGCGATACGTTGCCCTTCCCCCGTGGTCAGAACTAACGGCAGCTCGGATTGCGAAACCGACATGGTATCGTCATAAGGAGAAACCGCCTCGCTCGCACGGATTTCATAATCGCCATCCGCCTCGATATAGCCAAGCCGGACACGCCCCGCAAGTTCTGCCAATGGCGCGCGCTGCAATTCGAGCGCGCTATCGGTGCCGGCTGTAATGGCCAGTCGCGAGCCGTCAATTTTGGTGCCAGAGGACGCCAACCGTGTGATGAAATGCAACACGCCATCGCGTTCAACCGCATCAAAGCCATAGGCAAGCATCAACGGCTGAAGGGCCGCCCGCCCTGCTTGGACATCGCGCAACACGTAGCCACGCACATGGCCATAAAGCCGCGACACATCAAAGGCCTCCACCCCGGAAGCGGTGCATATTTGCGCAACGACGGACGATAGCGCCTGCGCCGTGGCCCGCCCGTTGATCCAATGCCCGCGCGGATAATTTGCACCATCCGACCAGAGCGCCTGATTGGCCGGAAAGAACGGATAAGGCCGCGCATCCCACGCCCAAACATGGGTGCGCCCCAAGTCAACCATTCGCTGTCCGTCTACGGCCGACAGCGGATTATTGACCGCGTCGTCATAAAACGAATGCACCGCCCGCAAGTATTGCATTTGCATCAAATCATCACGCAAGCCGTTGGAATAATGCGGGTAACCGCTTTCGGAAGATTTCGGGTCATAGAACCTGTTGGGTTCGTTCGCGCCTTTGTTGATGGCCCCGCAGCCCAATTCAGTAAACCAGATTGGTTTACTTTGCGGCACCCAAGGGCTGGTGATTTCACTGCGTTGCCCGTCCAGGCGATCGTGGTGCGAGTTTGCCCACCAGCCGCGCAAATCTTTGCAGTGCCAGACCCAATCTTCGCCCCAGAAGTCGGAAATCGGCGTGCGGATCTGAGCATCGCGCGCCTCAGGGGAATGGTAGTACCAGTCGTATCCTTCACCGCCAGCCACATTGGAGCGCAGATAATCAAGGTTGTAGATTGAACCAACATCAGCATCGGCGTGGTCTTCGCCGTCGCGCCAATCGGCAAGCGGCATATAATTGTCGATGCCGATGAAATCGATGTTCGGATCGGCCCAAAGCGGGTCAAGGTGGAACAATTTGTCACCCGTGCCAACGGGCTGATAGCCATGATATTCCGACCAGTCAGCCGCGTAGCCGATCTTGCAATTCGGCCCCAGAATGGCGCGCACATCGCCCGCAAGGGTGCGCATCGCATCCACCGCAGGAAAGCCTGCGGCGCCGCGAATTTGCGTCAGCGCGCGCATTTCAGAGCCAATACAAAACCCGTCAACGCCGCCCGCCATCGCACAAAGGTGTGCGTAGTGCAGGATGAACCGGCGGTAAGACCATTCGGCTGGGCCACTATAAGACACACTCGTGCCGGCGGCGGTAAAATCACTTGGCTGGGCCTGACCAAAGAACGCAGCGACCTGCGTATCAGCCAAAGCCGTTTGATCCGGCGTGCCGGCCTGCCCCGGTGCGACCGAAAGCGTGATCCGCCCGCGCCAAGGAAACGTCGGCTGATCTGGCACGCCCGTCCAAGGATCAGCCAAACCATTGTCGGCGATCTGATCCATCAGAATGAATGGATAAAACACCACCGACTTGCTTCGCGTGTTCAGATCGCCAATTGCCTCGATAATTGAGGCGTCCGTCGGCGTACCGCCATAGACGGGCCGTTCGCTGATCTGGGGCGTTTGCGCGGCAGTTGCCCGCGTTTGGCCCGAAACCATCCAAGGCATCGCGCTTGGATCACCTGTGGTCGTCTCGACCATCGGTTGCAACGTGCAGGCGCCGCAGCGCAGATCATTGCCAAACCACGACACCACAAGCGACACCGACCCACAGTTGGGCAGTTCCTCTTCCATGGCCGAGACCGAGGTCACGAAATCAGTCTTGCCCGAGGGCGAGTTGATATTGAGAGCGGTGCGCGCCCCAAAGCCGTCATTGCGATAGACCGGCGTGGTCGCCAGCCCGTATTCACCCGTGCCAGGGACAAGGGCCACACCCTGCACCACCTGCGCCAGATCGGCGGCCCCGTCCGGTGCCATTTTGGCGCCCGCACGCACGACCTCAAAGGTGAACTGCGGCACGCGATTTCCAAATTGAGATAGGCCAAGGTCCTCAAAGACCACATAGGCCACGCCGCGATAGGCAGGGGTTTGACCCGCGCCTTCGACGGCCTCGATCTTGGGATCAGGCAGTTGATCGGCAGCACCGGAATAGACGCGCATGTTTAAATCATCACGCGCAACTTCGATACCATCCGCCCAAACGCGACCCACGCGGGCAATCTCGCCCTCGCACAGGGCAATCGCAAGGCTGACCGAATAGGAATACGACGTGGTCTGTGGGCGCGGCGCGGCCCCTTTACCGCCACCGGAGCGGCTGGCGGATTCTTGAAACTGCGTGGCCCAGATAACCTGTCCCGCAACCCGCATCCGGCCAAAGACCTGCGGCAGGTTTGCGCCTTCGCTGGCACCTGTCAGGCGAAACCTGTCCACGCGGCCCGTTTCAACCGGCTCGCTCCCGGATCCAAGCAAGCGTTGGTCAACCACGCGCCCCAGCGAAGCCCCTGCCAAACGGCCAATCGCCGCCACCGACAGCCCAAGAACAGAGCCGCCAATAGACCCACCAAGGGCCATGCCCGCCGCAGAAAGAACAATCGTCGCCATATTTTATCCCCTTGTCGGAAAAGCAAATCGCGCCGCAATGCGGCGCTGCCACGGGGCGGAAAACTGGCTCTCAACTACGCCATGCCCCTGAAATGAATGAATGAATGCAGCACTACTGCCGGTTTGGGATTGAATCCCAAGGTGTTTGGCAACACTGCCCGCGCGCATTCGGAAAACCACAACGTCCCCCGCCTGTGCCGTCGCCAGTGGCTTGGCCACCAACAACCGCCGACAAGCCGCAAGCAGCAGATCGCGCCCCTGCGGCTCGTCCCAATCGGGCGCATAGGGCGGCACGGCTTCGGGTAGATCGCCAATCACATCTTGCCATACACCACGGATCAGCCCAAGGCAGTCACAGCCCGCACCTTTGGTCGCGGCTTGATGATGATAGGGCGTGCCGATCCAGTCGCGCGCAGCCCTCACAATTGCATCGCTCATCAGCGCAGGCTCCCACCGGAATTGTCGCGAGTCTGGCTTGGCACGCTCATCAGCCAGTCTTCGCCTGGAATGTCGGGAAAGCCCTGGAAGTTGATGAAATTGCTGAACTTGAGGCGGCAGGTTTCACCGCGCTTGTCACAGCCCGCTTCGATCCGAACCATGTCACCGGACGCGATCTCAACCCGCAACGGTTGCCAAAGCGTCAACACACGGGCGTCACCGTCGAACCAGTCACGTTTGATCAGACCAAGCGCGCCCGCTCCAGTCCCCGATATCACCGAAAGTCGGCCCCGCGTGAACCACGCTGGCGAAAACTCGTGAAAACCCGTGAACCTGAATTCCTGCGTATTTTCAATCGCTTCAACGCCACGTTCGGACATAAACCCGTCGGTGTTCAGATCAAAGCCACAGCGACCATCCCCCAGCACCGCCGCGCAGGGTTTCTGATAAACACGGCCTTGTGGCTGGTTCAGCGCCTCGCTGAGCCCGCGCAGATCGGCGTGAAACGCACCACCCGCGCGGCGCAATTCGCCGATCGTTCCGCGAAACCGCAACATCCGCGCATCCAAATCGCGCCAGTTCACCAGCCATGCGCGCACCTGCGCCCCGTCAAAGCGGCCCGCGTCAATGTCGGCTTCGGTGATCGCGCTATCGCTCAGCACGCCCATCGCTTCGGTGTTATCCACGGCCAAACCGGTCCCCGTTGCAATCGCGCGCGCGCTTAAACCCGCATCGGGGCGAAAGATGATTCCGTCAAATTCCAGCACCCCGTCATGATCGGTAAACCCGAAAGTCGTGCCATCACGCCGCACCACGGCCCAACAGCGACAGATCGTCGTCAGCCCACTTGCAAGATGATCAATCAATGCGGTCATATCCGCACCTCGACCACGGGAACATTGGGCACTTCACCCGCCTGAAAACTTGCGACGGAAGACTGTATTCGATCCGCATCAAAGCGCACGGGCACATCAAATTCAAAGCCTGCCGTGATTTCCGAGCCCACGTCGGGCGGGTGTGCAAAGGTGACCAATCCCGTGGTCAGATCGACGTCATAATCAATCGATTCCTGCTGGGGATCGCCGCTGACGGCAATCCTGACCGTGCCTGCCACTGGCTTTTTGATGGGCCGGTCATAATTGATCCCGGCCGAGCCATAACGCTTGATCAAGGCAAAGGTATCGCGCAGTTCGTCACCCACCCCAAGCGATTGATCCAACGGGGTAATTTCGCCCGACGAAAGGCTTGATTTGAAGTCGCCCCAGTCCTTCCAGCGAAACCCGTAAAGCTGCCCCTGGCGCGCCTCAAAGAACGCAATCAGCGCTTGGACATCATCCAATGACCGCAAGCCAAGCCCAGCATCATAGCGACGACGCGAATGTGCCCAAGGCGTGTTGCGCTCCTCAAAGCCGTTATCAAGCGTGACAACTTCGGTGCGCCGTTCCGGCCCACCAATGGAGCCAAAACTAAGTGACGCTGGAAAGCGAATTTCGTGAAATGACATGACTGTTCCCCTTACCGGTTACGCTGGCCACGGCCCAAAGCGCGCGACATTTGCGCCGCGATCTGACCCTGCGAGCGTTGAAATCCCTGCACGTCAGGCGTGCTGATATTCATGGTGATATTGACGGCTCCGCCGCCGCCTGCTGCGCGAACGCCTAGACGGCCATCCGCCCCGCGTGACAGCGGCATGATCGCTTCTGGTCCAGCCTCGCCCATTAGGCCCGTGCCGCCGCGCATCGGAAACGATACCGGCCCCGACAACACGCCACCCTTGGCGAACGGCATGACACGGCCCTGACTGAATGGTGCGCCATTTTCAAACGGCGTCGTGCCGGAAAACAGCGCATTGACGCCCCCCGCCAACAACCCGCCAAAATGATCCGTCACAGGGCGCACGGCGGCATTATAAGCCGTGTCTACCATCGCCTTGGCGACGACACCCAAGGCATCAGACAGTTTCATTCCGTCCAAAACCATCCCGTCAAAGGCACGTTTAAGACCGCCGGAAAAACCGCGCTCAAGATTGCCCAAATCGCGGGTCGTTTGGCCCAAAGTACTTTGCATGTCGCGCAACTGCGTGCCGAAAACAGCCGTCACTTGGCTGGCATCACCAAGGGTTTTCTCCAACGCAGCCACTCCGGCATCCAAATCGCCAAGGCGTTCAATCTCGTCCATCTCTTACTCCTTCGTCCGGGAATGCCCGGCTCAATTCTTGCAGGCGGGCGTGGGCCATCGGTGCTTCCCCCTCTCCCACGCCCAGAAAAATCAACAATTCCGCCGGCGTAAGCGCCCAAAATTCTGCGGGCCGCAGTCCCGCGCCGCGCATCCCCGCGCGCATTAGGGCAGGCCAATCGAACTCGTTCATTGTGGTGGCGCAAAGGCACGCGCCAGCAGTTGCGCCGCAACCTTGGCCGCACCCACAGGCCCGCCCGCAATCTCGACACTCAGCAAATCACCCGCATCACCGCGCCACCCGCCGCCGCGCAACCCCGCGACCAGAAGAGCCATAACATCGCGGCTTGAAAACGCGCCGCCCTCGAACCGTTCGACCAGTGCGACCAGCGTGTCGGCACCAAGGGCTGCCTCAAGTTCGGCCAAGGCCCCCAGCGTCAGTTTGCAAGTGTGCGCCACACCGCCGATGTGCAGCACCACCTCGCCCGCATAGGGGTTCGCCATCAGACCGCCGCCGTGAATGTCAGCTGACCCGCCGAGGCCAGAGACATTTCATAGGTCGCCTCGCCATTATGCGATCCGGCATATTCGATTGACGTGACCTGAAACGCGCCTTCGATGGTCCCAAAGTCAGGAATAATTACCTGAAAATCCGGTGTTTCCCCGTCAAAGAAAATCTGGCGCGCGCGTTCATCGGTCGCGGCATCCTTGAACACGCCCGACCCACTGATCGCGGCGCTTTTCACGCCCGCACCCCCCAGCAATTCACGCCACCCGCCTTGGCTTTCAAGGCTGGTCACATCCACGCTTTCGGCGTTGAAGCTAATGCGCGAGGCGCGCAATCCGGCAGCCGTTTCAAAGAAACCGTTGCCTGTCATATCGATCTTGATCAAAAGATCTTTACCGTTTTGGGCTGTCATATCCGTATCTCCGCTTGGTTAAATCTTGCGCTACACGTCATCGACGCGGGCGCGGAAAATCATGTTGATGCGGCGCACATCGCCTGTGCCCACACGGGCCGCCGTAGCCTTGTAGAAATTACACGACACCAGCACGCCGCGCGTCAGGGTCAGGTCGGCATCGACCAGTGCATCCGAAACTGCCGCCGCCGCCGTCTTGGCCGCTACAAATCCAGCCCCGTCCGTGACGATCGACACCGTAAATTCATGCTCCGCCCCCCCGCCTGTTTTGTCGGACCGAACGCGCGCGATCTCGGGGCCAAGCGCCAGATAGATTGGCGGGAGCGTGCCCGTCGGCAACGCGTCATAGATCGCCGTGCCTACCAATCCGGCCAGCGTCACATCCGCGACCAAGTGTTGATAGACAGCCGTTTGCAGGGCCTCTGCCACGCCATAACTCATGTAACTGTCTCCTCTTCTGCGGTGCAGGTCAGATAGCGCCCCAGTGGGTCCGCCTCGGCCACGGCCAGGATGTTGAACACGCGGGCGCCATCGCGAAACCGTTGTTCGGGCAAGGGGCGCGATGTTGCCCCCACCAGCCCTGCACGCACGACAATCCGGTAGGCAACCCGCGACAATGGCACCGCCACGCCGGCCTTTTCACGCCCGGTTCGGGCGATTATTTCGGCGTAATGAACCCCCAGCGCCTGCCAGCTTTGGGTAAACCCACCTGCCCCGTCGGCCGCGCGCACTGGCGCTTCAAGCACCAGCTTGCGGTTCAGATGCGGCGCCCTCATGAGCGGCCTCCACCAAACAAACGCACAGTGCGATAACGTTCGATCAGCGCCGAAACACCAAAGGGCATACAGCCGCCGCCAAACGCCGTTTCATGACGATATTCATGGTAATGCGCGGCCAGCATCATCACGGCTTGTGCCAAATCAGCTGGAAGATCACCCCAGTCGGGACCAAAGCCCGCCAGAAACCCGACGCGCACCGACCCGGCCAGCGGCACGGCGGGCAACGTGCCCCCCGTTGCCACAAGACATGGGCGCTGCATATCCGGCTCAAGCCGGTAGGCCGCCCCGCCAGCCACCGTTTCATCGCCAAGCCGCGAGATCGTCACGACTTCGGAAATCGCGCTCACCGGCGCAACTGGCAGCGCCTGCCGGGCACCGTTCCGCCATGCATTCAACGTCCAGCGAAACTCGCGCTCGATCAGGATCTTGCCTGTGCGCGCTTCTATTGCGGCCATTGCGGCGCGCAGAAAACTTTCAAGCAGACCGTCCTGCAAACCATCGTCGGAAAACCCCGATCCAAGGCGTAGGTGGTCTTTGAATTGGGTGACCGGAAGTGCGCTTGGTGGCACTGTGGTCTCTTCGACTAACATCATGGAATTACTCCGCAAACCGGCCTGATTTTTGTGATTGAACCCGGACACGCACCCCCGCATTGCTCGGACGGAAGGGAACAGCTAGACAATGCGCGCTTTTCGGGCACATGCCCGGGCCATGCCGCCGCCACATGGACGGCAGCACCCCTCGCTCGGGCCGTTAGGCGACCGAGAACTTCAACAGCTTGATTGCGGCAAAATCGCTGATCCCGCCACCCACGCGCTTGGTTGCATAGAACAACACATGCGGCTTGGCGCTGAACGGATCACGCAGCACGCGCAGATCGGGGCGTTCGGCAACCGTATAACCAGCCCCGAAATCACCGAATGCAACGGCAGTCGCATCCGATCCTACGTCAGGCATGTCTTCGGCGATGAGCACCGGATAGCCCAGTAAACGCGCAGGCTCGCCCGCCGCCAGACTGTCGGACCACAAGAAACGGCCATCGTTGTCTTTGAGCTTGCGCACAGCGCCCGCCGTCTTTGAATTCATCACGAAGGACGCATTGGCACGGTATTGCGCACCAAGGGCGTAAACCAGATCAATCACTGCATCGCCCGGGTTGATGGCGTCGAAATCACCACCGGTGCCGGTCGCCACATACCCCAGATTTCCCCAGGTCCAGATGTCATTATCCACACTAGTCGCGGTCAAGAAACCGACAGGCTTGTCGATACCGTCGCCGTTGATAAACGCCGATGCCTCGGAACGGGCAAACTTGTCGGCAATCCGACCAGCCAGCCAGCCCTCGATGTCAAACGCGCTATCATCCAACAGACGCTGCGAGGCTTTTGGCAGGGCCGAAAGCTCGTGCAGCGGGATGGTGATACGGTCGATCACAGGCGTGCCGGTTTCAGCCGATGGATCGGTTTCCGTCGCCCAACCGGCGCCCATTTCTGTGTGATCCACTAGCACGTCATATGACGTCGCATCGACGGTCACCACATTGGCAATTGCACGGATAGACGCGGTGCCGCTCAGCACACCGTTCACAGTTTCGGATGTCTGCGGGTCCACCAGATAACCACCATCGGCGGCCACGGCGGTGGACATCGCTTTGCCTTCCATGTCAAGGCCGCGCAACGCATCATCGTCGCCCGACCGCAGATAGGCAGAAAATGCCTTTTGGTGCGGGGCTTCCATGCTTGCGGCAGCGGCCAGCGCGGGGCGGATGCCCGCTGTCATTGTCTTGCGATCCAACTTGTTCATTCGTTCGTCCTGCTTTTGAAACTTGGCATGAATGCCGTCTGAGAAGTATTTGAAGTCGTTCATGAAACCCGCCATCGCGGATTTCAGTTCTTTGGCCGGAGACATATCTTCTCCGGCCCGAGATTTGGCCTCGGGTTTGCTCATCAATCTGTCCTTCGTGTTGATGGGTTCAGCTAGTCGGGGTTTGACCCGCCCAGCAGGCTTCGTGCTTCTTCAAACACTGCCGCCAGTTCGCGCATCGCGGCTGCTGCGGGATCATCGCCCTTTGCCCCCACGCGCGCATCGGGAAGCATGGGGAACGTCACAAGCGACACCTCCCAAAGCTCCAGTTCGGACAAGCGGCGACCACCCTTGTCGCCCTTGGTGGCGCGCACTGTGCGATAGCCAATCGACAAGCCGTCAATCGCCCCCGCACCGATCAGCGCCACCGCCTCGCGGCCCTTAGCCACATCCGTCAGGATACGGCCCTTGACCCACAATCCCTTCGCGTCCTCGTGGACCTCGTCCCATACGCCAATCGGCTGGGACGGGTCGTGCTGCCACAGCATCTTGACGCTGCCACCCTTGGTTTTCAGCCGTTCAAGCGAGCCTCGGTAAGCCCCCGCCTCGACCACATCACCACCCTGATCGCACTTGCCAAACAGCGAGGCATAGCCGGAAATCGTGGTGCCATCCGTCACCTCGACGGTGCCGCCCAACTGGCAATATTTGCGTTCCAAATCCATCATTCTCTCCATCTTAGGCGGGGGCGATCGTCAGCTGCTGCGCAACCGCAATCACCACCATCACCACCACGCCAAACACTGTGACCCATATGCGCCGCTCAAGCCGCTCAACCTGCACTTCAAGGCGACCTACCTGTGCATGAACCTGCGCCAATTGCACCGCACTTAGCTGCTCCAACGCCTCGATCCGCATCCCTGGCGCGCAGGCAAAACTCTCGAATCCATAACGTCGGGGTTCACGTGCCATCACCGACCTCAAGACTTGGCAAACCCAACAAAGCGCGCTTTTCAGCGTCCGTAAGGAATGTCGCATCCCCGACACGGCGCCACTGCGCCTCCCGCTCGGAGCCAAGCGCTGGAACCTGATCCAAATCAGGGCGCAACTCGGCCCATTTACCGGTGTAATCGGACAGCCAATCACCCACGGCCCCCGTGACCCTTGTCACCAACGGCAACACAGTCAGGCGGTAGAACGCGCGGTTGGCTTCTTGATAATTTGCATAGGTCGCGTCACCAGGGATACCCAAAATCATCGGCGGCACACCGTAGGCAATCGCAATTTCGCGCGCGGCGGCTTCCTTGGTTTTTTGGAATTCCATATCCGAGGGGCTGAACCCCATCGGTTTCCAATCCAAACCACCTTCCAGCAGCATTGGCCGACCCGCATTGCGCGCGCCCTGATGCTGGCTTTCCATCTCGCTCAGCAGCCGGTCATATTGCTCGCTGCTCAACGCCGATTGCCCGTCAGCCCCACGATAGATAATCGCACCACTGGGCCGAGCCGCATTATCAAGTAACGCCTTGGACCAGCGCGAGGCCGCATTATGCACATCGACAGCACTCGCCGCCGCTTGCATCGGGCTAAACCCGTAGTGATCGTCCTGCGGATGAAAGCTTTTGATATGGCAGACCGGCGAAGGGCCCTCGCCTATATCAAAGCGATGCTTCCGCCCATTAACGTTGTATTCATATCCCACAGGCCAGCCATCGGCACCGGGCACAATGCTCATCCTGTCGCTACGTAGCACATGCATTTCCACCGGAAGCGCATCACCCGCGACCCCCTCAAGATAGGCATTGCCCGTCAACAACAACTGACCATAAAGCGCCTCGAACAGCTCTGCGCGACCCTGCGCGCCATTCGGGCGGCTGATCAGATCAAGCAACGGATGCGTATCATAGCGGCGCTCGCGGTCCTGCAGCACCAGCGGCAAGGCAGCGGCGGCTTCAGCAATCACTTTAACTGCGCGAAAGCCAATCGGGTTGCCCGTAAACCCCGTGCGGGTCAGGCTGACCACATCACGCGGACTCCACGCGACACGCCCCGACGCGCCCCAAGCTGCTATCTTGCCTGTGGCCGAAGCCTTGGCCTCGGGAGCCGTGCCAGCTTCAGGGCGTTTAAGAAAATCAAACATCAACATCTCCTCGCTCCTGCCGCACTGGCGACAGTCCCTGCGTTCCATGAAAACAATTTGCATCGAATTGATTACGAAGGGTGAAAGGCACCGCGCGGTGGGTGTTGCGCCCTACTCAAGCACCCGCAACCTAGGCCGGAGCCAATGCGCTGCCGGATCAATCATGACTTCCTGCAAGGCCCAAACCAGCGCATCCACCCGATCAGGGCTGCCCGTGCCATCAAAGCCACGCGCACTCATCAGGCACATCTGATCTTCCAACGCGTCCAGCCCCCGCGCATGAAACACCCGCCCCTGTTCATACAAAGCGGCCACAGGTTCCGCGCGGGCCACCTTGCCGCGGCTGGCCCGCACCGCGCGATACGACACCATCGGGTCAATCTGGCGCACGACGCTCTCGACCAAATCGCCGCCTTGGTTCACCTCGGCCACCAACCGCGACGCGCCATGTCGCTGCATCGCCGCAACCGCCGCCTTGGCCCATTCGGCGGGGGACGCCGCACAAACTGTCGCATCCTCGATAACATATGCGCGCCACTCCTGCGGCGAGCCCTGCGTCACCGCGCCGACCACGACAATCCCACAAGCATCCGACCCCTTGTGCCCGGTCACAGGTGGATCAACGGCCACAACCACACGGTCCATATCCGGCAGCGCATCAACCTGCGCGCCCTGCAATGCTGCCGACGTCCACAACGCGCCGTCAGCCTCGGCCAGCAGCACGCCGTCCAACTCCTGACGGCCCAGCCGCGTACCGGCGTAACGCGCCTGCACTTCTTCCAGAAAACTGTCCGCCAGATAGGCGCGATTAGCCTCGGTCGGCGCATGTGTACTGACAGTGCTGCCGCGCGCCATTAGGTCACGCAGCACACCAACATTGCGCGGCGTGGTCGTCACGCAAGCACGTGGATGATCCCCCAAACGCAATCCGAATTGCAGCATATCCCACGCCTCCTCGGCACGCTTCCACTTGGCCAATTCATCAGCCCAGACCGCATCAAACTGCGGCCCGCGTAAGCTCTCGGGGTCATGCGCCGAATAAACCCGCGCCTCGGCGCCGTTTGGCCAGACCAGCATCCGCCGTCCGGCAATCCATTCAGGGCGACGATCGGGCGGCGAGCAGGCCAAAATCCCGCTCTCGCCAAATACCATCACCTCGCGCGTTTGTTCAATCGTTTCACCGATGAGGGCGACGCGCCGCGCCGCCCCCTCGTCGTGCGGTCGTGATCCTTCGACCATCGACCGCACCCATTCAGCACCGGCACGGGTTTTACCCGCACCCCTTCCACCCAAGACAACCCATGTCCGCCAGTCCCCCGCTGGCGGCAATTGGTGATCTAACGCCCAAAACGCAAACAAATACGGCAGGGCAAGCAGTTCCGCCTCACTCAGCCCCTCCAGAAAGTCCCTCTGCACCGCAAGAGGTGCTGAGGCGACCAAGGCGGCACCCGATCTGACGTCGGATGGCGTCAAAGTCGATTTCGTCTCTGGACATGCCACTTCCATGGGCTTGCTCATATTTCAGCTCCAAGTCTGCAAGACGACCCATCTGTGTCTCCAACTCGCTCACTTTTGTACGCAGGTTCTTGAGGTCACTCAAATCGCCGCCCTCGATACGGGTCAGCATCTTTGACAGGGTCGAATTGACGCTTCGGTAAAGCTGCTCTGCCTCATTGACACGTTTTGCAGCCGCGACTGCGCTTGCCTGTTGGTCTCCGCCATTTTCAATCATGTGGAAATGATCTCTTTTTTGGGATTCCGCCATCGAGCGAAACGCAAAACAGCCTTCGGGGGGATACCCCAAAGGCCGCATTATGCTTCTTCTAGCATGGCACAATACCTACATCGGATCGTGCGGTCTGTCAAATTGACGGGCACCATAAGCGCCCGTAATCGTTACGTTTTGTTAATCCATAACCTACTGCGCTGCCGCTTCAAGCCCGCGGTAGATCGCAACATTGGCGTTGTGTTCATCCAATGTCACCGCGAAATTATGCCCATCACTTGGCGTCAATGTCTTGGCAACAAAGAAGATATAATCCGTCTCTTCGGGGTTCATCACCGCCTCTATGCTGGCCCTTCCGGGGTTGGCAATCGGCGTCGGCGGCAGACCGGAAATGACATAGGTGTTGTATGGCGTTTCAGCGCGGAGTTCACTTTGGCGCAGACCGCGTCCCAAGATACCTTCGCCCCGCGTGATGCCATAAATCACCGTCGGGTCAGTCTGCAAACGCATACCTTGGCGCAAGCGATTCTCGAACACGCTCGCCACAGTGCCAACTTCGTCATAGCCGCCGGTTTCCTTCTCCACTATCGACGCCAGAATCAATGCCTCCTCGGGGGTTTCAATCGGCAATCCATCCACGCGGTTCGCCCAAGCCTGCGCCAAAATCTCGGCCTGCGACGATACCATCGCATCCAAAATCTCGGCCACATCTGTCCCGGGCACAAACTCATAGCTATCAGGCGCAAGCGTCCCTTCGGCAGGGACCTCGCCAATTTCACCAGTCAGGACATCCACGCCGTTCAACGCAGTCATCGCTTGCCAACTAGTCACGCCCTCGGCCAGAACAACACGATACTGGGTATCACCCGCCGTGCGCGCGGTTTCAAAGGCTGCTGGACTATCCTCGGCTTCTGGATCAAACGCCGCCAGTTCCACATAACGGTTCGTCGCCGGATCACGTTCGCTGATTTGCACCTGATTGCGCACCACACCGATGCGATAAACAACTTCCGTGCCGCAGGTGCTCCGCCCCGTGCCCGTCACGACGCCAACGATATCCTCCATCGAGGCACGTTCCGGCACCAGAAAATTGCCTGCCTTAAGCTGCGAGGTGCGTTCGGAATAATCCGATCCCAACCGAAATATGGTGGCAGAACTGATCGCACTCTGCGCCGCCAGTTGTTCACTGACGCGGCGCATGTTCGACCCGTCCCCGACATTCAAACAAATCGCCTGATCAAGCGGCCCTTCGGCCGAGTACTCCTTCATACCCCACAGCACGACACCGCCCACAAGGAACAGCGCCACGATCAGAAACGTCAGCCCGTTGGCTGCAATGTGCTTCCACATTTACCGGACTTTCCCGAACAATACGCTGGCGTTGGTGCCGCCAAACCCGAACGAATTGGACAGCGCCACATTGATCTCGCGCTCAACCTTTTTGTTAGGCGCCAGATCAATCGCTGTTTCCACGGCAGGATTGTCAAGGTTGATGGTCGGCGGGGCGACCTGATCGCGGATCGCAAGGATCGCAAAAATCCCCTCGATCGCGCCAGCCGCACCCAGCAAGTGACCCGTCATCGACTTGGTTGATGACATTGTCACTTTGCCCGCATGTTCACCCATCATCCGCTCCACAGCGCCCAGTTCAATCGTGTCGGCCATCGTGCTGGTGCCGTGCGCGTTGATGTAATCCAGATCTTTCGGCTCAAGCCCCGCATCCTCCAACGCAGCCCTCATCGACCGCTCTCCACCTTCACCATCTTCGGAAGGCGCCGTGATGTGATAGGCATCGCCCGACATACCATAGCCCAGTACTTCGGCGTAAATCTTTGCATCGCGCGCCTTGGCATGTTCGTATTCTTCCAGCACGACCATGCCCGCACCCTCGCCCATCACGAACCCATCGCGATCTGCGTCATAGGGGCGGCTTGCGGCCTTGGGATCATGGGTGCGCTTGGTAGATAGCGCTTTACAGGCGTTGAAACCGGCAATGCCAATCTCGCAAATCGTCGCCTCGGCCCCGCCTGCGATCATCACATCGGCAGCGCCGTATTTGATGATCCTTGCGGCGTCACCGATCGCGTGCGCACCCGTCGAACAAGCCGTCACAACCGCGTGGTTGGGGCCTTTGAAGCCGTAACGAATGGCGATCTGACCCGAAATCAGGTTGATCAGCGCGCCAGGCACAAAGAACGGCGACACGCGGCGCGGCCCTTTTTCCTTAAGAGTAATCGCCATTTTGGCAATCGAATTCAGCCCACCAATACCAGAGCCCGCCAAGACGCCCGTGCGATTGCGCTGCGCATCGGTTTCCGGCTTCCAGCCTGAATCCTCGACCGCTTGCTGTGCCGCAGCCATGCCGAACAGAATAAACGTATCAACTTTGCGCTGCTCTTTTGGCTCCATGTAGGTATCGGCATTAAACGTGCCGTCGGTGCCATCGCCGCGCTTTACTTCGCAGGCATAGGTCGTCGCATATCCTTCGGGGTCAAATTGCGTGATCGGCCCAGCGCCCGACTCGCCATTCAGAATGCGCTTCCAGCTTTCCTCGACACCATCAGCCAGCGGCGTGACCAACCCTAATCCTGTTACGACAACTCGGCGCATATTCTGCCCTTACTTTTTTGGGTTTCGTTATGCCTGTGATACCGCAGGCATGTGCAAAGGGGCAAGGGCTGGGGTGCAGTGGATCTCGCCCATCGAATGCAAAAACGGCGCCCCGTGGGACGCCGTTTCCATAATACTACCTGTGAAAGCTTAGGAAGCTTCGGTGATGAACTTTACTGCGTCGCCAAACGACTGGATCGTTTCGGCAGCATCATCAGGGATTTCGATCCCGAATTCTTCTTCGAAGGCCATGACCAACTCAACGGTATCAAGGCTATCTGCACCAAGGTCGTCAATGAACGAGGCGTTTTCAATTACCTTGTCCTCTTCCACACCCAAATGCTCAACTACGATTTTGCGCACACGATCTGCAACGTCGCTCATGTTTATTCCTTACATAGTGCTGGGCTCTCACCCGTTTTGCGTTGCCCCGCAGGGCGGCTCTTTTACCCCTACTTGGGGGCGAAACCGACTGCGCGCTCACGCGCCTTCCGGCAAATCTGCGCCCCCTTTAGCAGAGATTTCCGCCAAGGCAAACGCTTTCAATTTCACGAAGCGGTCGTTTACAACATGGCCATCCCGCCATTGACGTGCAAGGTCGCGCCCGTGACATAACCCGCCTGCGTACTGGCCAGATACAGTGCAGCTGCAGCAATTTCTTCCGGCGACCCCATACGACCCGCAGGGATTTGCGCGTTGATCTTGCCTTTCTGATCATCGCTTAGGGCATCCGTCATCGGCGTGGCAATAAATCCGGGCGCGATGCAGTTTACCGTGATTCCACGACTGGCGACTTCGTATGCAATTGATTTGCTCATCCCCACCATGCCCGCTTTGGACGCAGCATAATTCGCCTGCCCCGGATTGCCCGTAGCGCCAACAATAGACGAGATGTTGATAATCCGGCCCCAGCGCGCCTTCATCATTCCACGCATAACCCCGCGACACAGACGCATTGTGCTGGTCAAGTTAACCTCGATCACTTGCGCCCATTCTTCGTCAGACATCCGCATGAACAGATTGTCACGGGTGATTCCGGCATTATTCACCAGCACATCAACCGATCCCATCGCCGCAATCGCCTGCTTGGGCAGATTGGTCACGGCTTCGGCGTCGCTCAGGTTACAAGGCAGCACATGCGCCCGCTCACCCAGCTCAGCCGCCAGCGCCTCAAGCGGCGCGACCCGTGTGCCGCTTAGGCCCACCGTCGCTCCGGCACCATGCAGTATCTTCGCGATTTCGCCGCCGATACCACCGGAAGCCCCAGTGACCAACGCATTCTTTCCTGTTAAATCAAACACTTAATATTCCCTCTTTATCATTCATCTTATGAATTAAGTGCAGCCGCAGCCGCCACAACATCCTCGGGCGTGCCGACCGCGCGCGTCGAAATATCACGATTGATCCGCTTGATCATCCCCGATAGCGCCTTGCCTGCGCCGATCTCCCAAGTCTCACTAACGCCCTGCGCGCCCATCCAGATCACGCTTTCGCGCCACCGCACAGACCCCATGACCTGTTCAACCAGCAGCGCGCGGATCGTATCCACGTTACTGACCGCTTCCGCCCGCACATTGGCAACCAAGGGCACGCTGGGCGCAGACATCGCGACGTCGGCCAAAGCCTGCGCCATCACGTCAGCGGCCGGTGCCATCAGGGCCGAATGAAACGGCGCGCTAACCGACAATAGCATCGCACGTTTCGCGCCCTTTTCCTTGGCAATCACCAAAGCGCGTTCCACTGCCGCTTTGTGGCCTGATACAACAACCTGCGAGGGGTCGTTGTCATTGGCCGCCTGACACACCTCGCCCTGTGCCGCCTCGCTGGCGACAGCCTGTGCTGCCTCGAAATCCATCCCCAGCAGCACCGCCATCGCGCCAATACCTACCGGCACCGCCTCTTGCATGGCCGCGCCGCGAATACGCAACAGGCGGGCCGTGTCAGCCACGCTTAGCGCCCCAGCCGCTGCCAATGCCGAATATTCACCCAGCGAATGACCCGCCACATAAGACGCGGCTTGGATCGTCACGCCCTCGGCCTCAAGCGCGCGTAGCGCCGCCAAAGACGTGGCCATCAGTGCAGGCTGCGCATTCGCCGTCAGTGTCAAATCCGCAATATCGCCCTCCCAGATCAGCGTGGACAGCTTTTCCCCCAAGGCATCATCAACCTCGTCAAAAATCGCCCGCGCGCTGGGATAAGCATCGGCTAGCGCCTTGCCCATGCCAATGGTCTGCGCGCCCTGTCCTGGAAATACGAATGCCCGCATCGCGGTCTCCCCCTTAGTTTGTCTCGTTTTGCAATTGTTAGCCTGTCCCTTGCGACACAACAAGAAAGTGCGCGCATGCACAAGGGTGCGCGCATGATCGCCAATTGCGCGCAGTCGCGGCGCAGGGTTGACTGCGCCCAACACCACAAAGGAAAGCTCATGCCAATCACCAACACCGCCAGCCGCTATGGAAGCGTCGCCAAAGGCTTTCACTGGCTCACCGCCTTGCTAATATTGACGGTTGTTCCCCTTGGAATATTCGCCCATGACGCACCGTTTGCAACGGATGCAGAGCTAACCCGCAAGGCGCTGCTATTTTCATTGCACAAAACCTTCGGCGTGGCGATTTTCTTCACAGCCCTTGCGCGCATCCTCTGGGCGCTAACGCAAACCAAACCCGCGGGCCTTCATCCAGATCGCAAAGCCGAGACATTCTTGGCCGAAACCGTCCACTGGCTGCTTTACGCCTCGCTCGTGCTGGTCCCGCTCACTGGCTGGATCCATCACGCCGCCAGTACCGGATTCGCGCCGATTTTCTGGCCATTCGGGCAATCCCTGCCGTTCGTGCCCAAGAACGAAGCCGTTTCGGATACCTTTTCTACCCTGCATTTCCTCCTTGAACGTGTCATGGTATTTTCAATATTGCTGCACGTCGCAGGCGCGCTAAAACATCACTTCGTCGACAAGGATATCACCCTGCGCCGGATGTGGTTTGGCAACGTCATTGGCAGCGCTGCTCGCGACACCCGCCACACCCTTACCCCACTGATCGGCGCAGCGGGCGTTTACGCTATCGCTCTGGGGATCGGCGCTGCCATGGGCTTTTTCGCCCAAAACAATGATGCCCCTGCCCGCGCAGCGCTCGGCGAGGTCGCATCAGACTGGACCGTGCAAGACGGCACGCTCAGCATCACCGTCACGCAATTTGGCCGCCCCATCACGGGCAGTTTTACCGATTGGACCGCCGCGATCCGCTTTGATGAAACGGCGTTGGAAACCGCGGGCGATGTCACGGCCACGATTGCCATTGGCTCTCTCACCTTGGGGTCGGTCACCGATCAGGCGATGGGTGCTGATTTCTTTGACGCGCCCACTTTCCCCACCGCGAGTTTTACGGCGCCGATCAAAGTGGACGGCGAGTCTTATCGCGCCAGTGGCACCCTAGCCCTCAAAGGCGCAGAGGTTCCTGTGACGCTTGACTTCACCCTTGGCATCGACGGCAACACGGCAACCATGGCGGGCCGAGGCATCCTTGACCGTCGCGCCTTCGCGATTGGTGACAACATGCCCGAAGAAAGCAACCTTGGCTTTGCCGTGGATGTGGCGATCGCCCTGACCGCAACGCGCAACACACAATAGCAAAAAGGCCGCGCGATCTGCATCGCGCGGCCCATTATCAGTCTGGCAATTGGCTTAGTCTGCCTTCATCGCTTCGATCGAAATCATTACGCTGACCTCGTCACCAATGAAGGGCGTAAAAGCACCAACGTTATAATCAGAACGCAGCAGCGTCGTCGTTGCATCAAAACCCGCCCATGGCTTTTCCGCCATTGGGTGATTGCCCGCCTGGTTCAATGTGGCATCGAGCACCACCGACTTTGTCACGCCGTTCAGCGTCAGATCGCCAGTGATCATCGCGGTGTTGTCGCCTGTAACTTCGATGCCGGTGGACACAAATGTCACCATCTCGTCTTCACTCACATCAAAGAAATCACCGGACATAAAGTGGTTATAGCGCGCTTCCCAGCCTGTCATCATCGACATTACGGGCATTGAAACGGTCACAGAAGACGCAGCCGGGTCGTCCATGTCAAACGCAATTTCGCCCTCGAAACCGCCAAACATGCCATAGCTGGTCGAATAGCCAAGGTGGTCATAGCTGAACACAATCTGGCTGTGGCCGGCGTCCAGAACGTAGGCTTCGGGGGCAGCGATTGCGGGGCTGGCAAGGGTTGCTGCGGTCAGGCCGACGGTGGCGAAAAAATTGTGGGTCATGTTTAATTTCCTTTGGGTTACGTTTCGAAATGCTACCTAAGTCAGCCTGTCGTCAGGGCAAATTGCGCAAATCCGAACATGCCCTGTTCACAAACGTCACGTAGCGCCAAAGGGGCGACCCTTGGCCATCTCTTTTTACGAAAATTTAAAGGATCTTAGGCGATACAGCGCGGTTTGGGCATCGGCAGCGCCTCGCGATTGGCGTCAACGCCGTTGGTGATGATAATGTCACTCCCCAGACGACTACACAGTCGATCCAGATCGCGGGCCTCACCGGCGACCACTTGGATTGGGTTGGGCCTGTCGCGCGGCGCCATCATCAAGCGGCTGTTAACAATACCGCGGTCCAAATAGACTGTTTCAATCGCGTCAAATCTGTAGCGGCCAAACAGCGTGAGATAGAGGCCGGCCCACGGCAATGCGGCGGTAAAGTTTCGTTAACCTTAGGGAGGAACGTTTCGCGGAAACTAAACGTAAAGGTTGAAATTCCACAAGACTTGCGCCGGCGCATGGCACCTGTATAAGGCCGCTACCTTTTGCAAGTATTAATAACTGCGCAGTCTCTCGTGGGTGGGGCGCAAAAGGTTAACCTCCCGCCCGTTGAAATGCGCTGATAGATATGAATGGAGATCGCATGCCGCTGTATGAGCATGTTATGATTGCGCGTCAGGATTTGTCCAACACGCAAGCTGAGAGCCTGATTGAACACTTTGGTACTGTTCTTGCCGACAATGACGGCAAACTACTTGAGAACGAGTACTGGGGCATCAAAACGATGGCCTACAAGATCAACAAAAACCGCAAGGGCCACTATGCCTTCCTGCGCACCGATGCACCTGCAGCGGCTATTCAGGAAATGGAGCGTCTGATGCGCTTGCATGAGGATGTCATGCGCGTCCTGACCATCAAGGTCGACGCCCACGAGGAAGGCCCCTCGGTTCAAATGCAAAAACGTGACGAGCGGCCAGAACGCCGCGAACGTCGCTAATTCAGATCAGGAAAGGACCATAAGTCATGGCTACTAAACCATTTTTCCGCCGCCGTAAGTCTGATCCGTTTGAGGGCGATAACGCCCCCAAGATCGACTACAAAGACACCCGCACACTCCAGCGCTACGTTTCCGAGCGTGGCAAGATCGTGCCGTCCCGTATCACCGCCGTTGGCGCCAAGAACCAGCGTGCGCTGGCCCGTGCCATCAAACGCGCGCGTTTTCTGGCCCTGCTGCCCTACGCTGTTAAGTAAGGAGAAAGCACATGCAAATCATCCTACTTGAGCGTGTCGCCAAACTTGGCCAGATGGGCGAAGTTGTTTCCGTCAAAGAAGGTTACGCTCGTAACTTCCTGCTGCCCCAAGGCAAAGCATTGCGCGTCAACCACGCCAACCTTGCGCGCTTTGAGGCTGACAAGGCCCAGATGGAAGCACGCAACCTTGAAACCAAAAAAGAAGCCGAAAGTCTGGCTGCGAAACTGGACGGTGAATCCTTCATCGTGATTCGGTCCGCATCAGATGGCGGCAATCTTTACGGGTCCGTCACCACACGTGACGCGGCCGATGCTGCCACAGCAGCTGGTTTCACAGTCGACAAAAAGCAGGTCATCCTGCAGGGCGCGATCAAAGACCTAGGCATTCACGCCGCAACGGTCTCGCTTCACCCCGAAGTAACCTGCGAAATTCAGCTGAACGTCGCACGTTCCGTTGAAGAAGCCGAACTGCAAGCTGCTGGTAAATCCATTCAGGAACTGGCCGCCGAAGAAGAAGCCGCTGCTGAGTTTGAAATTCAGGAGCTGTTTGACGATATCGGTGCCGCTGGCATGGACGACTTTGGCGACGACGCGGCCCCCGCGCCCGCAGCCGAAGCCGCTTCGGACGACGAAGAGGCCTAATCGCCCCATCGCTAACAAATTGAAAGCCGCGCCCACCCGGGCGCGGCTTTTTTCGTTGGCAGACGCCGGACACGCTATCTATCGGGCCAGAGCGGCTTGGATGAGATCACTTCAGGGGCAGTACATGTGTAACCACCATCACTTACGCTGTCGCCGATGAATTCGGTTATGCCCTGATCTGCCACTGCTCCTTGTGTCGGCGCTCAACCGGGGCCGCAAACAAACCCTTTGCCGGACTCCAAATCGGCAAACTGCGCGCGACCAACGGTCAAGACTGCTTGCAAACCTAGGGCGATGAACACGCCAGCGACCATTTCTGAAAGAAATGCGGGTCACTTCTCTATTCGATCGTGCGCGACAGTGCCTATGCCCACGTCACAAGAGGCACGTTGATTGATGTTCGAGCGATCCGCCCGTCGGCGCATATATTCGTCGGATCCAAGGCCCCTTTTGAAATTATCGCGGTACGGCCTCCCGCAACGCGATGAGGGTGGCTGGCCAAGCCTCCCTGCACATTCGCGACCAAAGCACCAAACTATGGTCCTGATTGTTTTGCATTGACATAACTACAAAACTGGTTATGTAGGATGCATGACAATAGCCACGCCCACCGCCCGCTCCCTGGCCGCCCTTGGCCATGACGCCCGCCTTGGTATTTACCGACTCTTGGTGAAATCGGGTGGCTCAGGGCTGACCGTTGGCGATCTTGGCGCACATATGGGCCTCCCGGCCTCGACACTTGCACACCACATGCGCACCTTGGTGGACGCGGGTCTTGTGATCCAAACCAAGCAGGGCCGCGAGATCATGAACCATGCCGATTATGACCAAATGAACCATATCGTTGATTTTCTAACATCCGAATGCTGCCTTGGTGTCAGCAGCACACAGCACAGCAATGCCTGACCGCCCACTACTTTTCTAACCCAATTATAACTATATAACCGGTGATTTAACATGACAGACGTCGCACTCCCTCCCCGCCACACGGCACTTGCAACGTTGTGGAAAGATCACCGCGTCTGGCTTGCCTCGGCGCTTATCCTTGCGATCACTGCTGCTTTTTCACCACCGCTAGCGATCCAAAGCATCTCGTTCACAGCGGCCGCTCTTTGGCACACGGCGCCCTTCCTTTTGCTTTCCATCGGCATCGCGGCTTGGGCAGGCGCAACAGGTGCTGACAACCTGATCGCTCGCGCATTTACCGGAACGCCGCTTTTGATGATCGCGCTGGCGGCCTTGGCGGGTGGGCTATCGCCGTTTTGTTCCTGCGGGGTGATCCCGCTGATCGCCGCATTGCTGGCTATGGGCGTGCCACTGTCCGCTGTCATGGCGTTTTGGCTCGCCTCACCGATTATGGACCCCTCGATGTTTGTGCTGACCTCTGGTGTGCTTGGCGTCGAATTTGCGCTGGCAAAAACCGCCGCCGCGATCGGGCTGGGCGTCATGGGTGGCGTTGTTGTCCTCATGCTGTCCAAAAGCCCCATTCTGGCCAACCCACTGCGCGACGGGATCGGCGACGGCGGATGCGGCGGGTCAACCGTGCGTGCCCCCAAACAAGTCGTCTGGCGGTTCTGGACCGATGCTGACCGGCGCGCGAAATTCGCCCGCGAAGCGCTCAAAACCACACTCTTCCTTGCAAAGTGGCTCACTCTCGCCTTCCTGCTCGAAAGCCTGATGCTGGCGCTCATTCCGGCTGAAACGATCACGGCTTTGCTTGGCGGCACAGGCATCGGTCCAATCGCACTTGCTACAGTGGTCGGTGTTCCAGCCTACCTGAACGGCTATGCCGCACTCCCCTTGGTCGGCGGGTTGATCAGCCAAGGCATGGCCCCCGGTGCCGGCCTTGCCTTTCTGGTCGCAGGCAGCGTGACCTCCCTGCCCGCAGCAATCGCTGTCTGGGCATTGGTCAAGCCGCGTGTGTTCGGCCTTTATATAGCGCTGTCCCTGTCGGGCGCATTCGCCAGCGGATTGCTATTTCAGGCATGGAGTGCCCTTTAGAAACAAGAAGGCCGTGCCTTACCGAGCGCGGCCTTGCTGCATCACCAGCCCCAACAGGACAAGCGTTACGCAGGCCACAATCGCAAACCCGATGCTTCCCTCGATTGCCAGCAACACCAATGATATCGCAAAAGTCGCAGCAACTGATGCGGCGCCCCAAAACCTTGTCGGCGCGAAGACAATCATCACACCACCAATAAACTGGACTGCGCCAAAGGCCATCAGCATGGGATTGCTAAACCCGTATTTGCTAAAAAAGTCTGGGTCTTGCGCCATCAACATGATCTTGGTCGCGCCCGACGAAGAGGCTAGAAAGACCAAGGTGGAAAGAACCGCGATGTGTGCGATCTTCACCCCTGACACGCGCCTCTAGGGGCCTCTTCGAACGGCATCTCCCAGCTCTTGCCATAACCGTTGCGCATCATTTCGGCCATGGCGCCGCAGCCTTCCCAGTTGCTATGCACCAGTTCAACGCCGGTCTGCGTCGCGCTGATCAGGGTGAATGTCACATGGACTTGCTCAGACTGCCCAGCGGGCAGCCCCATGTGGAATTCCCGTTGCATATGGGTATTCCCTTGTTAATTGGATGTGCGGCCCGGCTCTTCGGCGGCGTGGGCCACCAAGGCATCGCCCTAGAATTGGTCAATATAGCTGCGTAGATATTCCAGCCCGTCATGGCGCACTGCGTAAATCCGGTGGCTCCCCTTTGGTGTCACCGTAACTAACTTGGCGCTTTCCAGAACTTTCAGATGTTGCGACACGGCAGGCCGACTTACGGTTTGATCCTTAGCGAGATCAGTGACCGTGCTTGGCCCCTGCCAAAGGGTCTCAAATATCTTGCGCCGGGTCGGATCGGCAAGTGCGGCAAGTGCGTTCTCGTAAGTCATGACTAACATGTAAGCCCCAACTTAGAGGTGAACCAATGGCCACCCCTTCCGCCAAAAACCGCCATTTAGACACGCGGCTATAATTCTGCTACCCAACCCCAAGACTCCTGCTACGCTTGCCGCATCAATCACACTTAGGGGGACATTTCATGTCTATCACTCTCAACCGCCGCGGCTTTCTTGCCGGGACCGCCGGCTTTATCGCACTGCACCCGTTTTCGGTCAGTGCTGCGGGAAATCAGGCGCACCTGCGCATCATGGAAACCACCGACCTGCACGTGCATGTCTTTCCCTATGATTACTATGCCGACAAGGCAGTCGATACCGTAGGCCTTGCCCGCACCGCGTCAATCATCGACAGCGTGCGCGCGGAATCGACCAACGCGATCCTGCTCGACAATGGTGACTTCCTACAGGGCAACCCGATGGGGGATTACATCGCCTATGAACGCGGCATGGCCGAGGGCGACACCCATCCCGTGATCCAAGCGATGAACACACTGGGTTATGAAGCCTCCACACTCGGCAACCACGAATTTAACTACGGCCTCGATTTCCTGATGAAATCGGTCGCAGGTGCTAACTTCCCCGTTGTCTCGGCCAATATCGCCAAGACCATGGGGGCCAGCCCCACCGATGACGAAACCTTGCTGCCGCCCTACGTTATCCTTGATCGTGAAATCATCGATGGTAACGGCGACAGCCACCCCATCCGCATCGGTCTGATCGGCTTTGTGCCGCCCCAAGTGATGAACTGGGATCGCAAGCACCTTGAAGGCAACGTGCAGGCCCGCGACATCGTTGAGACGGCCCGTGCCTATGTGCCGCAAATGAAAGAACAAGGCGCGGATATCATCATCGCGCTGTCCCATTCCGGTATCGGATCAGCGGACCACACTGACGGCATGGAAAACGCCTCTGTGCCACTGGCCGCCGTTGACGGAATCGACGCGATCCTGACGGGCCACAGCCACCTTGTATTCCCATCCTCTACCTATGACGATTATGCGGGCGTCGACGTAGCCGCGGGCACGCTGATGGGCAAACCTGCCGTCATGGGCGGGTTCTGGGGCAGCCACATGGGCTTGCTTGACTTGATGCTGGAACGCGATGGCAACGGCTGGCGCATCCTGTCCCACACCGCCGAGGCACGGCCCATTTCGCGCCGCGAAGAGGACCGCTCGGTCACACCACTGGTCGAAAGCAGCGCCGAAGTTCTGGCATCCGTCCAGACCGAACACGACGAAACGCTGGCTTATATCCGCCGCGCCGTGGGCATGACAGATGCGCCGCTGCACAGCTACTTTGCGCTCGTGGCCGATGATCCGTCTGTGCAGATCGTGTCGAACGCGCAGACCTGGTATATCGCGCAGATGATGGAGGGGACCGAATACGAAGGCATCCCGATCCTGTCCGCCGCCGCGCCGTTCAAGGCTGGTGGCCGTGGTGGCCCCGATTACTACACTGACGTTGCCGTCGGCCCTGTGGCGATCAAAAACGTTGCCGACCTTTACCTTTACCCCAACACCGTGCGCGCGGTGCTGGTCACAGGCGCGCAGGTCAAAAACTGGCTGGAACGCTCTGCGGGCATGTTCAATCAGGTACAAGTCGGTGCCACAGACGCGCCCCTGCTTAACCCCGATTTCCCCAGCTACAACTTTGATGTCATCGACGGGGTCACCTACCGTATTGATCTGAGCCAACCGGCGATGTTCGACCGTGACGGGGCCGTGATTAACGCCGAAACCAACCGGATCGTCGATCTGATGTTCGATGGTGCAGCGATTGACCCCAATCAGCAGTTCGTGATCGCCACCAACAACTACCGCGCCAGCGGCGGCGGCAGTTTCCCCGGTGCGATGGGCGATACGGTGATCTTTGAAGGGCCCGACACCAACCGTGACGTGATCGTGCGCTATATCGTGGATCAGGGCACCGTCAGCCCGCGCGCCGACGCTAACTGGACGTTCGCGCCGATGGCGGACACCACCGTGATCTTTGAAACGGGTCCGACAGGTGCGGCTTATGCCGCAGATGTGCCGGGTGTGACGATCGAAGAAGCGGGTGGTTCCGATACAGGTTTCGCCCTGTTCCGCATCACGCTTTAAACGCGCAAAAGAAAATGGTCGGTCCAACCTAATGGACCGGCCCTACTCAAGAAATTAAGCTGATGACCTAGCGGTAGAAGGTCTCAAGCGACAGAACAGCATCGCAGTAATCGCCGTCATATGTGCCAACCCAAACGTCCAAAATGCCGTTTGCTGGGTGCGTCAAGACGATACGCGGGTCAAGGTTGCCGTTGTCATCATCATCATAATACCAAGTCGCCGACGGGGTGTTGATCAACAGCGCACTGTCACAGCTGCTGACGACGCTAATTACCAGTTGGTAGCCATTCATTCCGTAGATCTCGAAGGTAAAGTCGGGAGCATCGGTGAAATAACCGGGACCAGTATCGGACTGGGGACGGATATGGCGACATCTGTCTAGGCTATTGGTACCGCCTGCGGTCACCCTAAAAGTGCGTTCTTGATACAACTGCTGGCCAGATGAGTCATAGCTTTCGACACCCATCAAACCATAGTCCGGACAGGCCATTGCGGCCGTGCTCAAACAAAGAAATGCAACTACGGCTACGAGTATTCGTTTCATGTTCTTCCCCTTAAAAATTTAGATAGTTGTCGAATGATAGCGCAACCGTGGAAAATCACTAGTATATATTTTTTTTGAAACCCTGCGACAGCAGCTAACCGCGGCGAGCTTAACCATTTGTTCATCATTTTCTAGCGCCGCGGGGTCGCGCCGGTTAGAACAGGCATGCGCCTTTCTTGCGCACACTGGGGGCAGATTGGAAAACTGATGAAGATCATCCAGCTTGCGCTGGCCCTGTTGTGCTGGGCCACTCTCGCGACGACGGCAACCGCCGAAATGTCCCTGTCACTTGGTGGCGGGATCACCTTTGACAAACATGAATTTCAAGACGCTGGTGGCAGTGCCTCGCCACATTTCAGCCTGAACGGACAGGGCCGTGTCGCGCAGATCGACCTGACCCGCAGCGATGCGTTCGAAATCGCTGGTCGCCCGATTGCCGCAAGCCTGTCGCTACATTTCAATGACGCAGGACAGGTTGATACCGCCAACAACGGTCGGGGCTGGACAGCAAGCCTTGACCGGAGCGCCCGTGTGCGAACCACCCGCGCACTTGTGACGCTTAGCACGCCGATCGCCCAGCGTGGCGACTGGTCGCTTGACCTCGGCGTCGGGCTTGGGTGAGAACGGCAATGCAAAAGTGAGCCACGGAAGTGGCGAGATTGTCTTGCTGCG
>ERZ888423.599-NODE-599-length-36186-cov-10.950320_pt1 | contig 36186 bp, 32 predicted proteins | sample MGYA00520523_ERZ888423 | MGnify/ENA primary metagenome ERZ888423 (study PRJEB32303, sample SAMEA104408611) | aquatic metagenome | biome: Brackish water; feature: Pelagic; material: water | place: Baltic Sea | collected 2014-06-08T10:24:00 | depth 30,27 m ... | reverse complement strand
GAAGGATCGCAACCCATTGCAAGCCTTCATGATCTTTTGATTCAGGCTCTGAGGCCCTGGGTCGCCATCGGGACCGCGAAGGAAATCGCATAGTCCGCCTCGGTCGGCTTCAATGGCTGGAGATGCGCCACGAAGACCTCGTTCGCCATGATCGAGGAGGTGCCGAGCATCTTGGCGCCGCGCACCGTGACGCCGGTGCTGTCCTCGTCGACAATCTTCATCATCGGGTCTTCGACGAGGTCCGAGGCCGCCTTGCTGCGGTCGACCTGGGGATTGATGATCACGTAGGTCAGGAACAAGTCGTTGTCCCGGGCATAGACGTAATAGTCCCAGAAAGCTTGCGCCCGCTTCGCGTCATATGCCTTGAAGAGATCGATGCCCATGAGCTGGCCGGTCACGGCGGACGCCAGATGGTCTGGCGAGCGGCCCATGAAGCCGCCATGCTGCTCCGCCCAGGCGACCAGCGCTTCCCGGCGCTTCGCCAGTTCCGCATAGGAGCGCGGCATCTGCCAGGCGCGATTGACGCGCCGGCCGGTCGTGGGGGATGGGAAGGTCATCAATTCGGCGTTCGCCGGATCGGCCTGAAAATCGTAGAGGTTCGCCGCCGACTGCACCGAATTCCGGAACGCGGGGTCCGTCGTCACGTCCGCGATGCGCTTGCCGTCCAGATAGACTTGGCGGCTGTCTCGCAAGCTCGCGACATGGTCCGCCGCATTTTTGATCGCTTGGGTCATCGGTGACGCGCCCTTCCGGCTTTGGGTCGATGGCGTCCGCGAAACGCCATCATCGGCTCCGCATGGTGGCGCCCCGGACCGGGACGCCGCCGGCCGGTCAGGCGTCGGACATGATGTGGATCGTGCGCTCGGCGAGCATCTCCTTGGTGCTCGCCCCGTAGGCTTTCATGTGAGGCGAGGCGCCGTGGGCCTTCAGGGCGTCGAGGCTCGCCCACTTCTCCACGACGACAAACGTATCGGGGCCGTAGGGCGCGGCGAATGTAGCGGCGGCGCAATCGACCGTCGCGCCATATTCGATGCAGCCGTCCTCGGCCAGCACCGCCGACACATTGGCCTTGAAGAGCTTGAGGACATCGTCGCGCTTGCCGGGTTTGGTCTGAATGACGGCGATGACATGAACACGGGACATGGGGCGTTTCTCCTGAATGGGTTGGCGGCAAATCGTAAGGTCCGGCGCCTCGAAGTCAATCAGCGGACCGGCCGCTCGCGCGCCAGGCTCTGGTCATCGCCGCGCTTTCGGGGATTGTGGTGAAAAGCGTATCCGCCTAAGCGTGGTTGGAGCCAGGGGGAACTGACCATGAAAAGTATCTTGATTCTGATCGACGGCAGCGAGAATGACACGGAATCGCTGTGTTGCGCGCTCGCGTTCGCCCGCGCCACCGGCAGCCGCCTGACCGTGCTGCATCCGAATGCCCAGGGCGCAACCTTGTACACCTTCGCGGAATCCGTCTTTGCGGCCCCGGCGACCGCCGCCCCCGCCGAAGCCGCCGCCCGTGCCGAAGCCGCTTTCAATACGGTTTGCGCCGGCCAGACCGCGACCTTTCAGGTGTTTCAGGGCGACGCCGCGGAGGCCATCGCCGCCGCCGGATACGGCCATGACCTCGTGATCGTCGAGCGCCTGTCGGCGGAAGAAGGCCCCCAGGCGGCGCAATTGAACGCGGCGCTGTTCGAGACCGGCCGCCCTGTCATGATCACGCCGCCGACGCCGCCGGCCGCCATGCCGGCCCGGATCGCCATCGCCTGGAACGGCGCCGCCCAATCGGCCCGGTCTGTGCGCTCCGCCCTGCCGCTGCTGCAAAAGGCGGAGGATGCGGTCATCCTGCTCGGCTCCGGACAGCGGGACCTGCCGACAAACGTCCTGACCGCATACCTCAAGGACTACGGCATTCAGCCCCATGTCGAGCATTACGATTCCGATCACCTGACCGCCCGCGCCCGTGGCCGCGCCCTGATTGCGGCGGTTCAGGCGGTCGGCGCCGGGATGCTGGTCGCCGGCGCCTACGGGGAAAGCGGCAGCGCCGATATCGCAGGCCTGGGCCGGGCGACCAAAAAGATCGTGACCGCGGCGCCCTTTCCGGTCTTCCTGCAAGCCTAAATCAGCACGTCTTCCGCTCCCAGCGCCGCCGCCGCGACGCCTTCGAGCACAATCGAGTTCGGCCCCGCCAGATCGATCAGCGCGCCGCCGCCGGTCTGGCTGGTCAGCGCCTGAACGGCGGCGAAGTTCGCGAAATTGAACGCCGTCAGGTCAAGCAGATCCTGGGCGGTATTGAAGTCGGTGATGCGGTCGTTGCCGTCGCCCGGCGCAAAGACGAACGTGTCGACGCCCTGCTGGCCGGTCATCCGGTCATTGCCGGTTCCGCCGATGATCCGGTCGTTGCCGCTGTTCGCGAAAATTCGGTCGATGCCGGCGCCGCCGTCCAGAATGTCGTCGCCGACCAATCCGATCAGTTGATCGTTGCCATCGAGGCCGAGGATCGTATCCGGCGAGTTGATCTTGTTCGCCCCCGTTATCTGATCCCTGAGGCTGCTGCCCGTCAGACGCAGGCCGACCGCCGCGAACTTGCCGACCAGAATTTCGACATTCTCCGGATTGGTGAAGTCGACGAACGCGTTGATGCGGTCGCGCGTCCCTTCGCCCGCAAGCTCCACGACAACATCGCCCACATCCGTGACGGTATAGAGGTCGTCGCCGGCCCCGCCTTCCATCCGGTCGGCGCCGGCGCGGCCGTCGATCCGGTCGAAGCCGTCGCCGCCGCGCAGGATATTGGCGGCGCTATTGCCGATCAGGACATCGTCTTGCGCCGTCCCCAGGATGTTCTCGATCCGGATCAGGCTGTCGACGCCGCCCTCGCCGTCGGTTCCGCTGCCGCTGGTCAGATTGACGCCGACGGCGAGGAGCGCGTCGGAATAATCCGCGAGGTCGCCCGAGCCGCCGCCGCCGTCCAGGCTGTCATTGCCGCCCCGCCCATTCAGGATGTCGTCGCCCGACCCGCCGAGCAGACTGTCCGCGCCCGCCGAACCGACGACATCGATGCTCAGGGTTTCGGCCACGACGAACCGCGCCTCGCCCTTGGCGAAGGTCCGGGTCGATCCGCTGTTGAGCGCGAGAGACCATCCTTCGTCGGCGAGGATCAGCCGGTTCGCGGCGCCGCCGGTCACCGTGACGCTGTTCGATGTTTCCGAGAGGCCAAGGATCGTCAGCGCATCGAGGGTCACGCGCGACCCTGCGGCGGCAAGATCGATGGCCTCGACATCCGCCAGCCGGCCGTCGCCGACGCCGGTAAAATCGAGCGCGAGGTTCGTCGCCGTCAGCCGCAGCGTATCGAAGCCGGCGCCGCCGTCGAACTTCCGGAAGGCGCCGCTCGCTGCTTCCGCGACATCGTCGCCGGCCCCGCCTCTGAGGGCATCGCGGCCGCCGCCGCCGCGGAGCGTGTCATCGCCCTGGCCGCCGACGAGGGCATTGGCATTGGCGTCGCCGATCAGGACATCGTCGCCCGCGCCCCCAAAATCCGTCTCAAGGCCCGTCGCGAAGCCGAAAATCACATAGCTTTCGCCCCCGGCGCTCGCGGCAAAGCGGGCGCCGACGATCAGGTCATCGAAGCCGTCGCCATTGACATCGCCCCCGCCGCTGACCGCGCCGCCGCTTTGGGCGTTCACATTGGCGCCGTCAATCCGGAAGCCGTTGACGCCATCGATGCTCGCTAGGTCCAGAACTGCGCCGAACCCGGACGCGCGTCCAAACACGACGAAGCTCTGGCCCGCTGCTCCCCTGTTTGTCGGATCAGCCAACCGCGCGCCGATCAGGAGATCGTCGAACCCATCGCCGTTAAAATCGCCGGCGCTGCTGACAGCGGAGCCGGTAAAGTCGTTCAATACGGCGCCTTCGAGCTTGAACCCGTCCGCGCCGTCGAGCGCGGCAAGATTCAGCGTCGCACTGAAACCGCCCGCCTTGCCGAATACGACATAGCCGGCGCCGGTCTTGACGCCGCCGCCGTCCGTGGCGCCTGTCGCGCCCACGATCACGTCGGCGAACCCATCGCCGTTCACGTCGCCCGCGCCGCTGACCGAGTAGCCGCTGTTGTCGGCAGCGCCTTCGCCGATTATGCGAAAGCCGTCGGCGCCATCCAGGCTGACCAGGTCAAGCTCCGCCGTGAACCCGGCCGCCTTGCCGAACACGACATAGCTTTCGCCGCGGTTGGCGACGGCGCCATAGTCTGCTCTCGGCGATCCGATGATGACATCGGCGAAGCCGTCGCCGTTGACGTCGCCAGCGGCGGCGACCGCCCGGCCGCTCTGATCGGTCGCCGCGATGCCGTTCAAGCGGAGCCCGTCCGCCCCATCCAGCCCGGCAAGGTCAATCGAGGCGGGGAAGCTGGCGGCAGCGCCGAAAATCACATAGCTTTCATTGCCGCCGTTCGGGAAGTAAGGGGCGCCTATAATGCCCGTCGCGCCGACGATCAGATCGGCGAAGCCATCGCCATTCACATCGCCAGCGCCATCAACGGCTATGCCGCTGTAGTCTGTCAGATTGACGCCATCGAGACGAAAGCCATCAGCGCCATCCAACGCATTCAAGTTGAAACTGGCCCCGAGCGGCGATGCTGTCCCAAACAGGACGTAGGTCTCGCCCGCATCCTGCTTGCCGTCGGCATCGGCGTATTTTGCGCCGATGATGAGGTCGGCGAGGCCATCGCCATTCATGTCGCCGGCGCCGCTCACCGCCCGTCCGCTGTTGTCAAATTGATCGACGCCGCGAAGGCGGACGCCATCGGCCCCGTCCAAGCCGGCAAGGTCGATCGACGCCGCAAAGCCGCTGGCCTTTCCAAAGATCAGATAGCTTTCGCCTGCGCCGTTAGCGCCGTCTGGCGCAGCGTTATAAGCGCCGACAATGACATCGTCGAACCCGTCGCCATTGAAATCGCCGACATCGCCGACCGAAGCCCCGCTCCTGTCATTCGCTGCGACGCCGTTCAAGCGGAAGCCGTTCTGCCCATCCAGCGTCCCCAGGTCCAGGAGGCCGACGCCGATCCCGGCGGACGCCGCGATGTTGACCTTGGGATCGACGATCAGAACGCCCGCGCCGTTCCGAAGGAGCACCGCGTCGCCGCCAAAAGCGCGGGTCCACCCGGCGTCCGTCAGGGTCAGGGTCGTGGTCGCATCGCCGGTGATCCGCACGGTGTTGGAGGAATCGGAAAGATTACGGACGCTGAGCCCGGTCAGCCGGACGCCGGCGCCGGCGCCGACAAGATCAATCGCCTCAACATTGGCGATCCGGGCGGCCAACTGTCCGGTCAGGTCGAGCGTCAGGCCGGCGCCCGTCAGCCTGAGCGTATCGACGCCCGCGCCGCCGTCGGCTTGCAGGAAGTCAGCGTCGGCGACAGCCAGAACATCGTCGCCGGCGCCGGCCCGAAAGACATCGCCCCCGCCGCCGCCCGTTAGAAGGTCCGCGCCCAAGCCGCCGATCAAAACGTTGTCATTGGCGTCGCCGGTCAGAATATCGGCTGCGGCCGTGCCCTGGTGCGTGACGGCGCCCGTATCGAAGCCGAAGACGACATAACTTTCGCCGGCGGCATTAACCCCGTTCGGATCGGCGCCCGGGGCTCCGACGACCAGATCGTCAAAGCCGTCGCCGTTCACATCGCCTGCCCCAGTGACAGATCTGCCGCTTTGGTCAGCCTCATCGATGCCTTCAAGTCGGAAGCCATCGGCTCCATCGAGGTCCGCTAGGTCCAAGTTTGCCACAAAGCCCGATGCTCGGCCGAACACCACGTAAGTCTCGCCAGCGCCGGAGTCCCCATTCGGGTCGGCGTATCTTGCGCCGATGATGAAGTCAGCAAAGCCGTCGCCGTTGACGTCGCCCGCCCCGCCAACTGAAAAGCCGTTCTGATCGTATGCTATGATGCCGTTGAGGCGGAAGCCATCAGAGCCGTCCAGACTGGCGAGATCGAAGCCAGCGGTGAAACCCGCTACTTTACCAAATACGACATAGCTTTCGCCAGCATAAGCCTCCCCGTTCGGGGCAGCGAAATATGCCCCGATGATCAGATCGTCAAAGCCGTCGCCATTTACATCGCCTGCCCCACTGATCGAAGCGCCGCTCAAATCATTCTCATTAATGCCGTCGAGACGGAAGCCATCAGTTCCGTCCAGGCCGGCTAGAGCCAAGCTTGCCGTAAAGCCCGAAGCCCGGCCGAATATCACATAGCTTTCGCCAGCATATTCATTCCCATTTGGATCAGCGAAAAACGCGCCGATGATCAGGTCGTCGAAACCGTCGCCATTGATATCGCCGGCCCCGCTGACCGAATTGCCGCTCCGGTCGTTCGCATCGATTCCATCGAGACGGAAACCATCAGTTCCATCCAAGTCAGCCAAATCCACGCTGACCGTAAATCCTGCACCCTGGCCGAATACGACATAACTCTCGCCAGCTTGGCCGACCACGTTCGGGGCGCCGCCAAAGGCCCCGACGATCACGTCAGCGAAGCCGTCGCCATTGACGTCGCCTGCCCCGCTGACCGAATGCCCGCTCTGATCTTGCACATCGATGCCGTCGAGGCGGAAGCCATCGGCGCCGTCCAGATCAGCGAGATCCAAACTGGCGGAGAAGCCCGACCCTTGGCCGAACACCACATAACTCTCGCCGCTAAGATCAACGCCATTTGGATCGGCGAACCGCGCCCCAATGATCAGGTCGGCGAAGCCGTCACCGTTGACGTCGCCTGCCCCGCTGACAGAACGACCGCTCTCGTCATTCGAGGATATTCCAACCATGCGGAAGCCATCCGCTCCGTCCAGGCCCGCCAAATCCAGAGCAGCGGAGAAGCCGGACGCCCGGCCGAACACCACGTAACTTTCGCCGGTCGAACCGGCGCGGAAGGCCCCGATAATGAGGTCAGCGAAGCCGTCGCCGTCGACGTCGCCCGCCCCGCTGACAGAAATGCCGCTCTGGTCGAGCACATTGATCCCATCAAGGCGAAAACCGTCAGTTCCGTCCAAGCCAGCCAGACTGATTACCTGCATCGCGAGATCCACCCGATGTCGAAGGCTCGACTGTATCCTTGGAAATCAGAAATCCACAACGAGAGGAACGGCTGGAGTTTGTAACGGCCGGCACGCCGGAGCATGGCAGCAGCGCCCCGGCGGCCTGAACTAGACCAGACTATCGGCCAGTTCCGCGAGGTCGCTGACGATCAGGTCAGGCTGCTCCGGCCAGTCGCCGAACGGGCGCTTTCTGCGGTCGATGAAGGCCGTCCGCATGCCGTAGGACTTCGCGCCGACGCAATCGAACGCATGGTTGGCGACAAAGAGAATGCTTGTCCGGTCAAGCTCCAGCAATTCCGCGGCTTTCGCATAGGTCTTCCAGTGCGGCTTGAAATAGCCTGCTTCCTGGACCGACATCACCTTGTCGAACGGAATGTCGATATGCGGCTGAGCGGCCGCCAGCATGTCCCGGTCGCCGTTTGAGAGGATCGCCAGCTTATAGCGCGTCCGCAGCTTGCCCAGCGCCTCCCGGGCGTCGGGGAACGGTTTCAGCCGCTCAATCTCGGCTACCAGCCATTCGACCTCCGCCTGGGTATAAGCGATGCCGGCCCGGTCCATGACGAACGATACCGCGCGATGCCCGATCTGCCGGTAGGGCGTATGGCCCCGGTCGCACAAGGCGTCGATCATCGAATTCTCGAAATGCGTTCGCCGCCACCAGGTGACGAAGCTGTTCGGATCGCCCGTCCAACCCTTCTTCTGCAGAAACGGCGCCGCGGCCTCCCGCAGGCCCTTCTGCATATCGACGACCGTGCCGTATTGATCAAAGACGAGGCATTTAATTTCGCGCTTTAACAAAGCCGTGCTTGTCATAAATTCACTCTTTCAGCGAGGGTCCGACTGGGGGCCGCCTCGCCTTCGCGCCAGCGCCAGTAATTCCGGTCCTGCTGGGCGTTGACGGCGACGACCCTGTCCTGGCCATCCCGGTCGATGGCGTGGATCGTGATGCGGTCGATCAAGCCGCCCTTAAGATCGCGGAGATCGTCGATGGCGGCGTCGACCGCGTCGGCCACGCTCAACCCCATCTTCATGTAGAGCACGATCGAGCGGGACGTGCCGGCCCGGATCGCCATCTCGCCCGTGCCCGTGCAGGCCGCCGCGCCAAAGCGCGAATGGGCGTAAGCGCCCGCGCCGACGATCGGACTGTCGCCAAGCCGGCCTGGGTATTTCCACGCCCAGCCCGACGTCGAGACGCCGACGCCGACCGAGCCCTTGTTGTCGATAGCGAGAAAGGTCGTCGTGTCCGCGCCCTGGGGCATCGGGTCGGCCGCCCGCTCGGCAGGCAGCAGGTCCGCCTTGATCGCCCCCTGAACATAGGGGATAAGCGCCGCCGTGTCGCGCCAGCGCGCGCGGTCCTTCAAGGGCACGGTCCGGTCGAACCAGTCGCCCCAGGCCTCCGCGGCGGCGTCGGTCAGGTTCTGCGCTGTCTCCGCCCCGATCTCCGCCGCGAAGCGGGCGGCGCCGGCCCCAACCAGCATTTCATGGGGCAAGCGCTCCATGACGGCCCGCGCCACCGTAATCGGATGCGCGAAGCCTTCGAGCGCGCCGACAGACCCGGTCCGGAGCGTATCCCCGTCCATGAGTAGCGCGTCGAGCTGCACCTGGCCCAGAATATTGGCGAGGCCGCCGCGCCCGACGGTCCGGATCGCCGGATCGGCTTCGACCAGCCGGACGCCGGCTTCGATGGCGTCGAGCGCCGTTGCGCCTTCCTGGAGCCTGGCCGCGGTCCGGCCGATGCCCGGCCGGCCCTCGTCGTTTGTCAGGACGATCACGCAATGAACTCCAGCACGAGGCCGCGCGCGTCCTTCGGGCTGATGCGGATGGCCGGCCCCGCCCGCTCCGTCGCGACCCCGGCCGACGCGAGATAGCGCGCCGTCGCATCGAGATCGGCGACGCCGATGGAGAGCACATGCCAGATCGGCCGCTCCGCCGCCGGATGGGTCGCAAGGCCCGGATGCGCCTTGCCGATCGTCTGGTCCGTCGCAAAGCGGATGAAGCCGCGCCCGGTGTCGATCTCGACGCCGTAATCGGTCCGGGCGATCGACGCCTCGCCGAACAGCTTCGCCATCTGCTGCGCCGTCGCCGTCGGATCGACCGCGATGCCGGTGACGCCCGCGAACCGATTGGCGCCGTTCGCATGGGTCATCAGCCGCTTGTTGCGCATCAGCTCCGGCGTTTTATGGCCGCAGATGAAGACCGGGACCCCGGCGAGGTCGTCGGCGGAAAGCTGCAGATTGCGGAACTTGACCATGCCGGCCGGCTCCAGCGAGGGCCGGGCAAGATCGGTCGGCCCTTCGGTGCGCACGCCCAGGGCTTCGACCTGGGTCTTGACCGCGTCGGCGTCGTGGGTCCCGAGCGCCAGCCGGTGCAGCCCTTCGCCCCGAGCCTGCAACGCAGCCCGGAGGCCGCCGTCGGGATTTTCCGGCTGATTGACCCCCAGCAATTCCAGATAGGTCTCTGGAAACATCAGGCAGTGATTGGCCGTCGCCCGGTTCTGATGGTCGCCCAATGGGGCTGGCGTGAAGCCGAGCCGCTCATAATCCTTCGCGGCGGCGCTCAGGTCCTCGACCGCGATAATGCAATGATCCAAACCAATGACTGGGTTCATGTCGTTTTCTCCTTCAGGTCATTCCGCCAGCAACGCGGTCATGATGCGGTCGCGCGTCAAGGGCATGTCGTACACTCTGCGTCCAAGGGCATGGGCGACGGCATTGCCGATTGCGGCCGCCGTCGGGCCGACCGTGCATTCGCCGACGCCCAGCGGCGCGTCATCCGGGCTGCCGACCAGGCGGGCGTCGATCTCCGGGATTTCGCTGAACTTCAGGATCGGATATGCATCCCAATCGACTGAAATAATGGCGTTTCCTTCGATTGACACGGCTTCCTTCATGGCCCAGCTCGCGCCTTGGACGCAGCCGCCTTCCAACTGGTTCCGGACCCCATCGGGATTGATCGCCAGGCCAGCGTCCGCGACGGCCCAGATGCCGTCGAGCCGAACGGCTTCATCGACCGTAACGGCAACGACAACAGCAGCATAAGCCGCGACATTCTTGTAGCGCGCGAAGGCGATCCCCATGCCCTTGCCGCCGCCGCCCGGCCCGCGCCCGCGCCAATCGGCGATCTCCGCCGCTTTTTCCAGGGTCGTCCGCGCCCGGGGATCGTCCAGCAAGGCCAGCCGGTAGTCGAGCGGGTCCTGGCCGGCGTTCGCGGCCAGCTTGTCCATCAGGCCCTCGATCGCGAAGACGTTCGGCAGCGCGCCGAGCCCCCTGAGCGCCGAGGTGCGCACCGGCGCCTTTTCGGTCAGGTGATGCAGGACATGGACCGCGCCCGCCCGGTAGAGCGGAAAGGCGTTGCGCGGCCCGCCATAGCCGCGCTCCGGCGGCGGATCGACCGGCGGCCCCCAGTCCGGCAGCGGCCCCAGCGCCTGGGCGGCCAGCATGACGACGCCCGGCGCGCCCGGCCGCTGGACATGCACGGGACTATAAATATCCGTCGTCCAGTCAATGGGTTCTCCGGCATCGTTCACAGTCGCCTTGATCTTGACCAGCATGGCGGGGCCGACCGGCTCGAAGGCGAATTCTTCCTCCCGGCGCCATTGCAGACGGATCCAGCGGCCCGGCCGCGCCAGCGCCACGATCGCCGCGTCGAGCGCCGCGTCGTCGGCGCCGTTGTGGCCATAGCAGCCAGGGCCGTCGACGTGCCGGGCATGGACGGCGTCCTCGGCAAGGTCGAGCGCCAGGGCCAGATTGCGGCGGAGCGGATGCATGCCCTGCCCGTGGGACAGAACCTCAAGCTTGCCGTCGGCGAAGCGCGCCAATGCGGCCGACGGGCCAAGCGAAGCGTGGGCGATATAGGGCCGGGTGACGGCTATCTCGATGGTCTCGCCGGCGGGCGCCGCGGCAGGCGGCGGATCGCCGTAGACCAGTTCGACCGCAGGCTGATCCGGCAGCGCATGGGGGTCGGCGCCGCCTTCCGGATTGCGGCGGCCGCCCTGCCAGTCCGCGTGCGCCGGCGCGAGCGCAGCGACCGTCTCGACGGTCCATTCATCGCTCGCGACGAACGCGACGAAGTCGCCTTGCCGCACGATCTCGAACGCCGCCGCCCCGGCCCGCCGCCGGAGCGCGGCTTCATCCAGGCTGGCCAGCTTTGCGCCGGGTAATGGCTGGCGGAGCGTTCGGGCATGAAGCATGTCCGCGAAGCTGACATCGTGCAGAAACCCGCCGCCCGCGACTTTCGCCGGGAGGTCGGTTCGGGGCGCATCGGCGCCGACATGGCGGCGCGCCGAAACCGGCTTCGGCGCCGCGCGGTTGGTCGGCCGGGCCGTCCAGTCGATTTCGCCGGCGACCGTCCAGTAGTCGATATCGGTCGCCTGGCCCGCTTGCAGAAAGCGCCCCGCCTCGACCGTGAGGTCGCCCGGCGCGCAGTTCAGCCGAAGCGCCGCCCGTTCGGTCAGAAGCGCCCGCGCCTCGGCGGCCACGCTCCGGATCGCCGCGCCCGACGCCATGATCGACAGGCTTGAGGTCGTGTAGGCCTCATCCGGTCCGATGTCGGTATCGCCGGAAGCGACGACGACCCGCTCCAGCGGCAGATCGAGTTCGTCGGCCGCGATCTGGCGAAGCGCAGTGACGATGCCCTGGCCGATCTCGACCTTGCCGGAGGCGACGCGCGCCGTCCGGTCCGCCAGGAAGGCGATCCAGCGGTCCAGGCGCGGATTGGCGGCGAGGCTGGCGGGCAGGACGGTCGCGCTCATCGGACGGCCGCCGCCGCGCGCAGAACGGCGCGCACGATCCGAGTATGGGCGCCGCAGCGGCACAGGTGATCGTCCAGCGCCGCCACGACATCCGCCCGCGTCGGCTGGGCGTTGCGGGCGAGCAACGCCTTCGTCGCCATCAGGATGCCGGAGAGGCAATAGCCGCATTGGCCAGCTTGCTCGTCCAGGAAGGCCTGCTGGATCGGGTGCGGCCGATCCGCCGCGCCCAGGCCCTCGACCGTCTCGACCGACTTGCCCGCGACCGACGCGACCGGCAGCGTGCAGGCGAAGGCCTTTTCGCCGTCGACCAGCACGGCGCAGCAGCCGCATTGCTCGAGGCCGCAGCCAAAACGGACGCTTTTGCAATCCAGTTCGTTGCGGAGCGCATACAGCAAGGGCGTGTCGCCGCTGGCGCTGACGGCCGCTTGCGCGCCGTTCAGGGTAAATGCGGTCATGGGACTACTCCGCCGCGGCCTGCAAGGGCGCAGGCATTGGCATGGGGGCATTGGAAATTTCGGCGAGCGGCTTGCCGAAATGCCGCTCGATCATCGGCACGACCTTGGATGCGAACAGGGTCATGGAACGCTTCACATCGGCGCTCGGCACATCGCCGACGGCGAAATAGATGCTGATATGGCGCGGGCCATAAAGTTCGATCTCCCGGCAGAGGCGTTCCGCGACGGTTTCCGCATTGCCGACGACAATATTCCGGGCGATCTCCTCCAGCGACGGCTCGCCAGGGAATGCGGCCTCATCGACCATGTAGTCGTCGACCATCGTCTCCCGCCGGTGGCGAAGCGACATGGCGAGCCGCCGCTGGAACCGAGCGCCGTCGACATAGCGGTCGATCACCGCCGGATCGTCGGAGACGCAGACAAAGCGCAGCACCCCGAGCGGCATCGCCGCCGGGTCCTTGCCTTCCGCCCGGTAGCTCGCCTCGACCTTCTCCCGGCCTTTCAGAATATCTTCGGCGCTGCCGATGCCGCCGGAGATGAACGGCACAAAGCCGTCGCGCGCGCAACGTCGATGGCTGTTCGGGTCGGCGCCGGCGATCCAGATCGGCGGGCGCGGGGTCTGGACGGGCGCAATGTTGATCGCCGTCTGCGGCTGATTGAACTTCTGGCCGACATAGCTGAAATGCGGCTGCCGGAGACCGCGGTCGATCATGTCCAGCATTTCGTTGAAGACAGTCTTGTTCTCCGTCAGATCGGCGCCGAGACGGGCGAATTCATAGTGCTGGTAGCCGCTGCCGACGCCGACATCGAGACGGCCGCCGCTCAACGCATCGACCAGCGCGATCTCCGCGATGAGCCGGGCCGGTTGATGCAGCGGCAGGATCAGAACGGCGCTGCCGATCCGGATGCGCCTGGTGATCGCAGCCGCCTGGGTACAGAGGATCAAGGGCGACGGGCAGAGGCTGTAGTTCGAGAAATGATGCTCCGCGAACCAGACCCGGCTGAAGCCAAGCTCTTCGGCGAGTTGCACATGCTCCATCGCATCCTGGATGATCTGATGCGATGTCCAGGACCGGTCCCGATGTTGCAGCAGGTTGAAAACCCCGAAATCCATAGCTTCATGTCCCCCGTCGAACCAAGCAGGCTGAAAGCGTATACCAAGGACGGCGAGGGTGGTATCGCCATCGAACCGCGCATGGGGAGCAGCGCCAATGCAGCAAGGACTCGTCAACTTCACCGGCATGGAGCGGGTGATCTTCGGCCAGGCGGCCCGCGACGCCCTCTCGGCCGAAGTCGCGGCGCGGGACGCCAGGCGGGTATTCCTGCTGGCGAGCGGCACGCTCAACCGGGAAACCGACGCGATCGCCGGCATCCGCGAAGCCCTGGGCGCGCGCTATGCGGGAACCCATGACCATATGCCCGCCCATAGCCCGCGCAGCGCCGTTATCGCCTGCGCCAACGCGGCCAGGGCGGCCGGCGCCGACCTCCTCGTCACCATCGGCGGCGGCTCCGCGACCGACGGCGGCAAGGCCGTCACGATCTGCCTGGAGCACGATATCCGCGACGAAGATGGCATGGAGCCGTTCCGCACTCGCGTCGACGCCGAGGGCAAGCGACATTTCCCGGACTATGCCGCGCCCGCCGTCCGCCTGATCGCGGTCCCGACCACCCTCTCCGGCGGCGAGTTCAATGCCCGCGCCGGCGTCACCGACACGCGGGTCAAGCTGAAGCAAAGCTACATCCACAAAGGCATCATCCCGGTTTCGGTGATCCTGGACCCGGCGATCACGGTCCATACCCCCGAATGGCTGTTTCTCTCGACAGGGGTGCGCGCGCTCGACCACGCGGTCGAGACGTTCCTGTCCCTAGACGCCAATGATTATACCGACGGCGCGATGCTCCAGGCCCTCCGCCTGCTCGGCCGGGGCTTGCCGGCAGTCAAGGCGGACCCGGCCGATCTCGAAGCGCGGCTGCAATGCCTGATGGGCGCGTGGATGTCGATGACCGGCATCGTCACGGGCTCTCGCCTCGGCGCCAGCCACGCGATCGGCCATATCCTGGGCGGCAGCGCCGGCGTGCCCCACGGTCATACTTCCTGCGTGATGCTGCCCTATGTGCTGGAATGGAACGCGCCCGTAAACGCGGACAGGCAGGCGGCGATCGCCGCCGCCATGGGCCATCCCGGCAAAACCGCCGCCGAGGTCGTCGACCGCTTCATTTCCGGCCTCGATATGCCCCGCACGCTCCGCGCCGTCGGCATTTCCGACAACCAGTTGCCCAAGCTCGCCGAGAACTGCCTGCTGGACGACTGGACCTTCTCGAACCCGCGGCCGATCCGGACGGCGGAACAGGTGATGGAAATCCTGCGCCTCGCCTATTGAGGCGCCGGCGCCCGCACGTTCACCGTCGCGACACGCGCATGTGACTGGGCTTCCGGGCCGACTTGGGCCAGCTTGCCGGGGCGACGACGCTTCGAAAGGATGCCTGAGCATGGCCCGGTTGCTACCGTTCGCGCTCTCGGCGCTCTTGCTTACGCCCGCCAGCCTGATGGCGGAGCCGCTCGACGATGCTGGCGTCGCCAGGGCGAGCCGGGAAGCGGTTTTCGGCGACGCCTTTGAGTCCGAGGCTGGCGTCGCCCGCCTGCGGGCCGGCGCCAGGCCGGAAGCGCTGCCGGCGCTGGCGCTGGCGCTCCGCTATCGCGGCGCCAGTCCCGAGCTCCTTGCGGCGATGTCGACGCTCGCGGGCGAGCCCATCCGGGATTGGGGCACGGCGATGCGCTGGATCGAAGCGCGCCCGGATGTCCCCGCCCACCCGAGCTACCGCGCGATTAAGCTCGATCTCTATGACCGCATCGACCCTGAGTTTCGACGGTTTCTCGGCGATGACATGGGCCTGGCCGCCAACATGGATATCCGTCTCGAAGAGATCGTCTGGGGCGGCGTCCGTGTCGACGGCATTCCGTCGCTCGACGAGCCGGCGATGATCGACGCCAGCGCCGCCGTCTATCTGAAAGAGGACGACCGTGTGTTCGGCATCGCCATCAATGGCGACGTTCGCGCATATCCGCTTCGGATCATGGGCTGGCATGAGATGTTCAACGCGACCATCGGCGGGGTTCCCGTCGCGCTCGCCTATTGCACGCTCTGCGGCGCGGCGATTCTGTATGAGACCGCGGTCGAGGGGCGACCGGCCCCGCTGATCTTCGGGTCATCTGGCCTGCTCTATCGGTCGAACAAGCTGATGTTCGATCGGGCGACCGAGAGCCTTTGGAACCAGTTTACTGGCGAGCCGGTCGCGGGGCCGTTGCGCGGTTCTGGCATCCGCCTCGCGATCCGGCCAGCCGTCACGACCACCTGGGGCGCATGGCGGAAGCGCCATCCCAAGACAAGGGTTCTGTCGCTCGAAACCGGGCACAAGCGGGATTATGGCTCCGGCGTGGTCTATCAGGACTATTTCGCCAGCCCCGACCTGATGTTTCCCGCGATCGTGCGGGACGAAAGCGTCGCGAAGCGCAAGGATGTTGTATTCGGCATCCGCGACGTCGCCGCCGCCCGCGCCTGGCCGGTCGAGGCCTTTCGGGCCACGCCCATCATCAATGACGCCGTCGGCGCCCGGTCCGTTGTGCTGATCGGCGACGCGGAGGCTCAAACCGTCCGCGCCTACGACCGCGGGAGCGAGACGTTCGGCCCGGGCCCCGGCGCCGAAAGCCTGACTAGTGCGGCCGGCGCCTGGCGGGTTGAGGAAACGGCGCTGATCGGCCCGAACGGCCAGACGCTCGCGCGCATTCCGGGCCATCTCAGCTACTGGTTCGCCTGGGACAGCTATCTTGGCGTCGCGAGCACGCTCTACGGCGGCAAACCCTAGATCAAACCAACCTTGGGCGGAGCCGCCTAAGGTTGGATAATTTGATCGCCGCCAATAAGATAGAGCATGGACCGCGCGTCGAGATGGACGCGCGGTCCATGCTCTAAGGCGCAGCCGAGAGCGTTTCGAGGAACGCGACGAGGTCCGCGATTTCACTTTTGGAGAGATGCAAAGGCCGCAGGATCGCGGCGCCGTCCGCATGCAGGCGCTCCATGTCGAGATCGGAATAGTGGCGGATGACGGCTTCGAGCGTCGGCAGGGCGCCGTTGTGCATATAGGGCGCCGTCAACGCAGCTTGTCGCAGCGACGGAACACGGAACGCGCCGAAATCCTTGTGCTGCAGCCGCGCCTGATCGGTCAGCATCGGCCCCGGCGCATCGGAATGGGGGCCGCTTGCCTTCATGGCCGATGCCCGGAACGTCAACAGGTCGCCGTAGCGGCCCTTGTCGACCGCGCCCGGCCCGATGAAATGCGGCATGCCGACGCTCTCGAACCCATCGGTCGCGAACAGCGGGCCAGCGTGGCAGAGATTGCAATTCCCTTTGCCGATGAAAAGCTTGAGCCCCCGCTTCGCCGTCGCCGGATAAGCGGCGACGCCGGCCGGATCATCGCCCAGGAGCGCCGCCCGGAAGCGATCGAACGCGGTTCGCGGCGAGATCAGGGTTTCCTGATATGCGGCGAGCAACTTCCCGACAGTCGCCGTGACAGCGGACCCATCGGCGTCCTCGGCGGCTTGGCCGACGATCGCCCGATAGTCGTGCCAGAGCGCCGCATTCTGGCGGAGCCGGGCGCGGAGGCCTTCCGGCGGCGCGCCCATTTCGGCCATGAGCGCGAGCGGGCGGACGCTGGCGCCCCAGAGCGTGTCCGAGGCGCCGCCCCAACCGAACCAGCGCATCTGGCCGACATTCCAGAGCGAGAGGGTATTGCGGGCGCCGTCCGCCGTCCCGCGCGCCGTCTTGCGCCCATCGGTGAACGCCATGTCCGGGCGATGGCACTGGGCGCAGGCGACATCGCCTTCCGCCGACAAGCTGCGCTCGAAAAACAGGCGTTCCCCGAAGGCGATCGCGCCAGGATCGCCGGAGAAGCGGTTGGTCGGGTCCGACAGGGCTGCCTGCGGCCAGGGGCCATGCTCGCGGATCGCCTCTCGCTCGGCCGCGCTGAACGTCTCTGCCAGCGCGGCGCCAGGCATCAGAAGCGCTATGGCCAGGGCGAGCCTACGGATCATGGCCGGAACGGCGCGTCCAGCCGGACCGGGCCATCGGCGCCATGCAGCGTGAAGCGGAAGCGCCAGTCGCCTCGCATGTGGAGCGCCAGGATCGCCGCCCGGTAACGCCCGCCGCCAAGCTGGTCGAAGGTCGGCTGATAGTTCATGCCGTGGCGGTGGGCGGGCATATCGGCGTCGATGTCGATACGCCCGGCAAACGGGCCTTCCGGCCCGCAGACCGCGAGCAGCAGCGCGAAGGGCGCGTTCAGACGGATGGCCTCCGGCTCCGTCCGATAGCTGAGTTCATAGCCCCCGCCGGAGAGCACATCCTTGGCCTCTGGAAGCCGTGCGCAGACCTCGCTGGCCGCGGCCGGCAGGGACAAACCGCATGCCAGGAGAACGGCCGACGCCCCGATGCGCCGGCGCCCGTTCATTTCGCCAACGCCCAATCGGCGAGCGCCGCGGCGTTCCGGTGAGCGATATTCTCGGCAAGCGGCCGGGGCAGATCGGCCAGCCAGGCCCGCGACCAGGACGCATGATCGGCGACATAGTGCCAACGCTCCGGCGCGAAGGTATCCGTGCCTAGCATGAAACGCTTGGGGAACGCCTCGAAGGCTTTCCGCCATTCCGGATCGACCTTGCCGCCCCGCGCCTGCTCCGAGCGGAACGCCAGATCGGCCCAAAGCGTCTCGTGCTGCGCCAGCATGGCGGCCACGTCTTCCGGATGGGCGAAGCCGGAATGCGCCCAGAGCACATGCGCCCCCGGATCCTGCATGAATATCCGCCGGATCGCGTCCGCGTCGGAATGGGCATGAAGGAATATCCTGTGCTCCGCCGCCAGCTTCACGACCGCCCGGATAACGGGCTTGTCGGCGTCGGCGCCGAAGACATGGAACTCGCCGATGCCCGCATAGCGCCGCTTGGCGAGGCGGTCGCGCAGCATGTCGACGACGCTTGGGTCGCTATGCCAGGTCCCGATCTCGCCGCGGCGCCGGTAGGGGCGCAGCACCGGTACGATCAGGTCTGGCGCCAGGTCCTGCAGCATCAGCGTGCCGTCATCGCTGGAACTGGAAACGAAGGCCCGGGACAGCCCGGCCGCCCGCAATGCCTCGATGGCCGCATCCGGGGGCAGCATGTCCCAGGCGTCGTGGCTGTAGTGGATGTGGGCATCGATCACGGGCAGGTCGCCCGCATCGGCCGCGCCAGCCGTGCCGGCCGCTGGCGGCAGCGCCCAGGCCAGGCAGAGCAGTCCGACTGTGAGCAAACGCATGGGCGGCTTCCTCCTCCGGTTCGGCTGGAAGTATAGGGCGCGGTCGCCTCGGGGCGAGCGAATTCGCGCTGGCGCCGGCTCGTCTGGACCGGGCGATTGAAATGCGCCTACCATTCCAAAAAACAGGAGGATACGGCCTTGGCGACAAGAACCCTGCGCGGCCAGGCGGCCGTCGCCGGCATTGGCGAGACGACCTGTTACAAGCACGGGCAATCGCCCGACGCCGAATTCAAGCTGGCGCTGATGGCCATTCTGAACGCGGCGAAGGACGCCGGGATCGATCCCAAGGACATCGACGGCTTCGCGTCATACAGCAATGACCGGAACGACCCGTCGCGCATCGCGGCCGCGCTCGGCACGAAGGAGCTGCGCTTCTCCAACATGCAGTGGGGCGGCGGCGGCGGCGGCGGCGCGGCGGCTGTCGGGAACGCGGCCGCGGCGGTCGCGACCGGCATGGCCGATTGCGTCGTCGTGTTCCGCTCCCTCGCTCAGGGCCAGTTCGCCCGCTTCGGGCAAGGCCCCCAGGTCCCAACCATTTCCGGCGACATGGCGATGCAGGCGCCCTACGGCCTGATGTCGCCCGCCCAACGCTACGCCATGAAATGCATGCGCTTCATGCATGACCATGACGTGCGCCACGACGCTTTGCGGGCGATCTCGCTCGCCTCATATCACCATGCCCAGTCGAACCCGCGCGCCGTCATGTATGGCCGCCCCCTGGACGAAGCCGCATATGACGCATCCCGCTGGATCGTCGAGCCCTGGCGGCTCTACGATTGCTGCATGGAGAACGACGGTGCCGCCGCCCTGATCGTCGTGCCGGCCGAACGGGCGAAGGACATGCCCCACAAGCCGAGCTACCTCTTGGGCGCGGCCGCCGGCTCCGACCATCGCTGCGGCGCGCCGAGCCACAATCACCCGAACTACGCCAGCGCCAACTTCGCCTCCGTCGCGCCCAATCTTTACCGGATGGCGGGGGTGAAGCCATCGGAAGTCGACGTGCTGCAATCCTATGAGAACTTCACCGGCGGCGTGCTGATGAGCATTGTCGAGCATGGCTTCTGCCAGCCCGAGGAAGCCAACGACTTTCTGGTCAAGGACAACCTGCTCGCCCCCGGCGGCAAGCTGCCGCTCAACACCAGCGGCGGCAATCTCGCGGAATGCTACATGCACGGCCTGGAATTGCAGATCGAAGCGATCCGGCAAATTCGCGGGACCGCCACATCCCAGGTGAAGGATGTCGATGTCTCCATGGTGATCGCGGGGCCGATGGTGACGCCGGTCTCCAACTGTATTTTCGGCTCGGAGGCGACCCTATGACCCGATACCTGCCCGAAGGCCTGGCGATCCCCGTCCCGGAATCCGACGGCCTCTCCCAGCCCTATTGGGACGGCGTCGCGGCGGAGCGCTTGATGGTTCAACGCTGCCAGAACTGCCAGACCTGGGTCTGGGGGCCGGAATGGATTTGCCATTCCTGCCATTCCTTCGACCTCGCCTGGACGGAAGTCGCGCCCAAGGCCCGGATCTATTCTTGGGAGCGGGTCTGGCATCCAGTGCATCCGGCGCTGAAGGGCCACGGCCCCTATATCATCGTGCTCGTGGAGCTTCCCGGCGCCGACAATATCCGGATGATCGGCAACCTGCTGGGCGACCCGAAGCAGGACGTGCCGATCGGCGGGTCTGTGGAGGCCGTGTTCGAACATCATAAATCCGCCAACCCGCCGCACACGCTGGTGCAATGGCGCTTGGCATAAACGGAGGATGCTTCAGATGGATGACGTGCAGAACGTGCCGATCAACGAGGAAAACCTGTGGCGGCTGGAAACCCCCGGCGCCGAAGGCTGGCGCCGCACGGCCCGCGCCGACGATCCGAAAAAGTACTTCATGGTCTCCACCGATTGCCATGCGAACGAGCCGCCGGACCTTTGGGCGACGCGCCTGCCGGTCGAGTACCGGGACCGGGCGCCGCGCATCATCACCGACGATAAGGGCGTGCAGTGGCGCTTCTGCGAAGGCTACCGCCCTGACCGCGTGCGCGTCATGAGCTTCGAGGGCGAGGACTGGGTCCGCTCCAAGGCCGGCGCCGATCCCAAGGACCGCATCCGGGACAACACGCGCGACGGCATCGATGTCGAGATCATTTTCCCGAACAAGGGCCTCGCCATGTGGGCGACGCCGGACCCGGTCTTCGCCAACGCCCAATGCAAGGTCTGGAACGACTGGGCCTGGGAGCAGTTCGGCCCCTACCCCGACGCCATGGTCCCCGTCGCCTCGATCGCGACCGGCGACCTTCCCGGCGCCATGGCCGAAATCGAACGGACGGCCAAACTGGGCTACCGGGTGCTGAGCTTCCCGTGCAAGCCGATCTGGGGCAGCCATGACGTGGATCACGTCAATTACAACCTGCCGCACTTCGACCCCATGTGGGCGCTAATCGAGGAAGTGGGCATGCCGTTCACCTTCCATGTCTCGACCGGGCGCGACCCGCGCGCGGCCCGCGGCAATGGCGGCGCGGTCATCAACTATGTCAGCCACTCGCTCTCGCCGACGATCGAGCCGGTCGCCAATCTCTGCGCGTCCGGCGTGCTGGAGCGGTTCCCGAAACTGCGCTTCGCGACGGTCGAGGCCGGCATCGGCTGGGTGCCATGGCTGCTCGACGCCATGGACGAAGCCTACCGCAAGCATCACATGTGGGTCCGCCCGAAGCTGCAGGGCCTGCCGAGCGACTACTATCGCGCCCACGGCTTCTCCACTTTCCAGGAGGACCCATCGGGCCTGGCGCTCGCCGGACAGTACAATCTGACCGACAATTTCATGTGGGCGAACGATTATCCGCACCATGAAGGCACCTGGCCGCATTCCTCGGCGGCGATCGAACGCACCATGCCTGACCTGGACGAGACGACGCGCGCCAAGATCCTCGGCCTGAACGCCGCGCGGTTCATCGGCATCGATGTCGCGGCGCGCTCGGCCTAGATAGGCGGCAGATCATCCGCGCTTGGGCGCTTCTGCCCAAGCGCGGATGATCTCGGCCGGTTCAGTCCTGGACGACCGTCACCCAATCTTCGAGCGGCGCGCGCTCTGTGCGGAGGGTGTTGGCGATTTCGCTTTCGTCCTCATAGCCTAGCGCCAGGCCGCAAACGATGGTGTCGCCTTCCGGAATGCCGAGCTCCGCGCGCAGCACCTTGTGGTATTGCGCCCAGGCGACCTGGGGGCAGCTCGACAGACCGGCTTCCCGGGCGGCGGTCATGACGTTCTGGATGAACATCCCATAATCGAGCCAGCTGCCGATCTCCAGGCGCTTGTCGATCGTGAAGAAGATGCCGACCGGCGCATTGAAGAACGTGAAGTTCTTGTCGTGCTGAACTGCCATCTTCGCCGTATCGCCCTTCTGGATGCCAACCAGGGTGTAGAGGTCCCAACCGACCTTCCGGCGGCGAGTGATATAGGGCTCGGGAAACTTGTCCGGATAGTATTTGTACTCGCTCGCATGCTCCTCGCCCGCGTGGCGCGCGCGGAGCACGGCGTCCGACGTGCGCTTCAGGGCGGCCCCGGTGACGACCGTCGCCTTCCAGGGCTGCATGTTGGTGCCCGACGGCGCGCGCGCCGCGGCTTCCAGAATGCGGTTCACCAGGTCCAGCGGAACCGGTTGATCGGTGAAGCCTCGGATCGAACGACGAGACGTAATTGCGGCGAAGGCCGTCATGCGGACACTCTCCTGTTGGGGGACGATTAAAGCGTTTCCGGCAGCGCTTTCAGCAATGCCTGGCCGGTGCAGATCATATCGGCGCTGGTATTCCGATATCGCCCGATCGCTTCCTTGATCAAGGCCGCCGTCGCCGGATCGGGCGGCTGAACCGACGCGGGCGGCGGCGGAAGCTGGCCATAGAGCGCCTGGCCCGCCGCGACGATGCCGTCGATCGCGCGCTTTTCGGCCGCGATGACGCTCGCATCCTGGCGGCGCGGCGGAATGATGGCGGCGAGATAGGCCGCGAAGGCCGGCCATGCCGCAAACTGCCGATAGAGCGCCGGCAGGAACGGCTGGCCGCCGATCGGGACCATCAGGGTCTGGAGCGCCGCGCGCAGATCGTCGCTGAGGCCGTCCATCGCCGGAAGCGGCGGCATGTCGGCCAGCATGGCGGGCGGCGTCCACGCAGCCGCGCCGAAGCCCGGCCCGGAAGGCGGCGCCGCCCCTTCGGTCAGCGGCTCCAGCAGCGCGCCCGTCACGACGTTGACCGGCGAGACGCGCGCGAAATTGGCCGCGATTGTGCGGATCGCCTGAAGATCGTCCGCCCCGACGCCCAGCAGCCGGAGGACCGGCGGCGTCAGCGGCGGCAAGGGCGGCGGATCGGCTGCCGCCGCGGCCTGCCACGCGGCTTCCGGCGCCGCGCCCGACAGCATCACCGGGCGGACCACCGACCAGCCGAACTCCAGCACGCCCGGCAGCGTCGCCAGGAAGCGTTGCAGGGTCGAAACGTAGGGCACGCCGGAACAGGCCCGGATTTCGGCGTAGATGTCGGCGACGGCGCCGGTCGCATCGGCCTCGCGGAGTTCGGGCAGGTAGGTCTGGCTCATACGCCGCCATCCCCGTGCAGATGGGCTTTGGCCAGCATCACATGGGCGCCCTTGACGCCGTTCACGACCTGGGAAATGCGGAGGTCGCCGCAGATGCTGAGCAACGCATAGACGTCCTCGGCCGAAAGGTTCGTCCGGCTGGCGCCAAGCTTGATCATCTGGCGGAGCGCCTGCTTCGTCGCCTGATCCAGATCGGGATCGAGGCCGAGGGTGATGTAATGGGTTGCGGTCTCCGCAAAGGGCAGGTCGAGCGCCATGCCCTTATGGAGCTTGAATTCGAATGTGCCGGTCAGCGCCGCTTCGATCGCCGTGACATTGACCTCGCCGTCGCCCTGTAGCGCATGACCGTCGCCGGCGGAGAAATTCGCGCCCTCGACAAAGACCGGGAAAAAGATGCGGGCGCCGACGCCCAATTCCTTGCAGTCCAGGTTGCCGCCGAAGGCGCGCGGCTCGGTCGACCGGAGCATGCCCCAGGCCGGCGGCGGCGATGTGCCCATCACGCCGAAGAACGGGCTGAGCGGCAGGTCGACGCCCCAGGGGAGACGGCCCGTCATGCGCGCCGCATCGAGCGCGATGTGGATCAGGCGGTATTCGTGGAAATCCTCATAGAGCGCGCCGGCCAGCGGCTTGATGTAGTTCCAGCCCCAATCCGTGCCGAGATCGATCCGCTTGACCGTGACCTCAAGCGCGTCGCCCGGCTGCGCCCCCGCAACCCGGATCGGCCCGGTCAGGATATGGCCGCCGCCGAACGGCGGGGTCACATGGGCATGGACGTCGGCATAGGCTGGCGGCACCGAAAAACCGTCTGGCGGAAGCACCTGCGGCCCGCCCGAGATCGCCTGGATGACGACCGTGTCGCCTGACTGAATCTCCAGAACCGGCGGAATATCGGCCGCGAAGCAACCCCAATGGCAGGTCTGGGCGCTGGCGTTCAGGGTATGGGTGGTCGCCATTTCGGGGAATGCTCCTCAACTGGAATTGCTCCAGCCCATGCTGCCACAATCCGGCTTAGGCCGCCAACGCGACCAGGTCGATTTCCCGGTCGGCGCCGTCGATGGCCTGGCGCGGCAATAACCGTACCGGCAGGGACGGATTGAACCCCTGCGCCGTCGCCAGGCGGTAAAGATCGCCTGGCACAAGCGCCGGGACGCCCGCGGCGCGCGTATGCTTCTCCAGTTTCGCCGCGAGATTGACCGCATCGCCGATAACCGTCATCTCCAGGCGGTCGCCGGCCCCGACCGCGCCATAGACGACGCGGCCGCCGCCCAACCCGCCGACGATCCCGACCGCCTTCTGCCCCGACGCTTCGCGGGCTTCGGCCCAGCGCGCGCTTTCGATCATGCAAGCTTCCAGCGCCGCGACGGCGTCCCGGGCGTAGGTCGGGCTGGCTTCGGCCGCGCCGAAACTCGCCATGACGCCGTCGCCGATGAACTTGTCGATAACCGCGCCATGCCGCCGCAGGATCGGCGTAAACCGCGCCTGATATTCGGTCAGGAGCGCGATGACCGCCTGGGGCGCCATCCCGTTCGCCATCGGCGTGAAGTTGCGGATGTCCAGAAACAGGATCGCCGCCTCACGGGTGACGCCCTCGCCGGCGGCGATGCTCTGCTCGGCGCGCGTGACCTGGGAGACGACCTCGGGCGCCAGGAAGCGCGACAGGTCGTCATTGGCGGCGGAATCCGCGACCGCGCGCTCCAGCAGCCGTCGGGCGCGGGCGATGGCGACCGTCAGGACGGCCGTCACCAAGAGGATCGAGACGATCTTGTCGAACTCCGCGCCGATCAGGATGGCATTGTTGGTCATGTAATAGACGTAGTCGCGGGTGATCATCATCTGGCCGTCATCGGATGCGACGGCATAGGCAACCATGCAGCCCCAGCCCAACGCCGCGACCACGCCCGCGACCGCCACATACAAGGCGTCGAAGCGCAGCGCCCTGAGAGCGATGAAGATGAAGACATACAAAAGCGTCGGGATCTTCAGATAGAACGACGGCGGCTGGCCATACTGGATATGGAAACTCCAGATCAGCCCCAGCAGCAGCCCAATATCGGCGACGGCTGAGAGCGCGACCAGCCATCCGGGCAGCCGCCCCCGATAGGCGACGGCGAGCCGCGCCAGGGTGAAGGCGCCGTAAGCCCCGATCGCCAGAACGGCGGGCTGCAGCCCCGCCACCTCCGGCCCATTCTGCGGCGACAGGAAATAGAGCGAGCCGAACACGAGCACGATGCCGAATTGCAGCCAACCGATCAGGATTTCGCTTTGATCCTGGGCGGCGGCGATTTGTCGGCGGACGCGCGCCGGCAGCGCCTCGGCTTGGGATGGCGCCCCAAACGCGAATTGCGCGAGCGCCCCGAGCGCCTTCGCGGCCGGGCCCTTGACCGGGGCGTTGACTTGAACGGCGCTTCTGGTCACGGGTCGAACTCCCTCCTCGGCCTGGGACGATCTTACCCCAGGCGCTCGCCGCCTGGCCTTCACATTGGCGGCGCCGGGCGCTTCCTTAGCCACAAGCTGGTCGCCCGCGCGCCCGGCGGCGAGGGCGGCAGCCACTGCAGCAGCGGCGCTGCAAGATCGGCCATGCGCGTCTCGATATAACGGCTGGAGGCGAGCACTTCATAACCGCCGCCGCCCAGCAGACAGGCGACGGCGTTCTGTTCGTTATAGCCGCGCCATTCCCAGTCCTCGGGATAGGGATCGGGCAGCAGGACATCGTGAATATGCACCAGCACGCCGGGCGGCAGCATGGGCAACACCCGATTGAACAGGATATCGACGTCGGACCCAGGCATCATGATGTGGCTCGAATCGATGAACAGGATGTCCCCAGCCTTGAGGGCGGCGAAGGGCGCGAGGCCGACGCTCTGCAGCGGATGGCGGCGGAGCGTGACGATCGGCGCCAGAGCTTCGATCGCGGCGCGCGGCGCCGGGTCGATCGCGACGATGCGGGCCGCATGGCCGGCGTCCCGGATCGCCTGGGCCGCGAAACGGGTCGAGTGGCCGCTGCCGACCTCGACGATCAACTGCGCGGCGCCGTCGCGCACGAAGCCATAGAGCAATGCCGCATCCAGGCCCGGAAACCAGTCCTGGTCGAAGCGCGGCGTCGGCGGCTCGGGCCGTTCGGCGAAGCGCGGCCATTCGCCGGCATGGCCAAGCGCCATGGCCAGCGCGGCGCGCATGGCGGGCTCGGCTGCTGCGAAGACGGCTTCGGGATAGGCGTCCGCCACCGGCGGCGTCTCGCCCCGGTAGCGATATGGTATGAACCAGCCGCGCCGGCCGAGGCCGAAGGCATGCAGCAATTGAAATTTCATCAAGCGCCGACGCGCTCGCGCCGCCCCGATCAAAGAGCGAGCGTCTCGCCCTCACGGGCGGTGATCGTCCCTGGGCGGACGGCGGCCGCCTCCGCGGCGATCGCGTCCAACTGATCGTCGGTCCGGCTCGGATCGTGATGGAAAATCACCAGCGTCTTGGCCTTGGCCTGTTCGGCGAGGCGCACGCCTTCATTCCATGTGGAGTGGCCCCAGTCCGGGCGTGCCGCGAACTCCGCCTCGGTAAACATCGCGTCATAGACGACGATGTCGGCGTTCCGCATCAGCTTGAGCGCGCTGGCGTTCGGCTTGCCCGGCACATGCGCCGTGTCCGTAACGACGGCGATCGCCTTGCCCTGATACTCGACCCGGTAGCCCGTCGCGCGGCCGGGATGGTCCAGGGGCGCGGTGACGACCTTGATATCCGGCGCCGGCGACAAGGTCGCGCCGACGTCGAAATCGATGAAGGAAACATCCGCCTGAAACACATCGGGCGGGACGGGAAACAACGGGTCCGACATCAAATGTCGACAAGCGGATTCCAGCGTCCGTTCCGGCTTCAGGTGCCCGGCCCAGAAGCGCACCACATTGCTCGGGTCATAGGCCGGCGCGAAGAAGGGCAGGCCGACAAAATGGTCCATATGCGTATGGGTGAAGAACAGGTCGACTTCCTTGTTGCGGCCTTCCGCGGCGAGCTTCCCGCCAAGCGGCCGCAGTCCGGTGCCAGCGTCGATGATGATCGTGCGGTCGCCGCAGGTGATCTCGACGCACGGCGTATTGCCGCCGTAGCGCTGGGTCGTGGGTCCGGGCGCGGCGATGCTGCCTCTGACGCCCCAGAACGTTATGGAAAACACGTCGCCCAAGCCCGGCTCCCATGACGGCCGCCTACTTCGCGATCCGACTCTCCGATAAACTCCGATTAGCGCCTATCGTCAGTCTGGAATCAATCAATTTCCCAATAATGTGTGCAAATCATCACGGCTGAAGCTTATAGCCGCCCGGTTCCGTCACCAGGATTTCGGCATTCGACGGGTCGGCTTCGATTTTCTGACGCAGGCGATAGATGTGGGTTTCGAGGGTATGGGTCGTGACGCCAGGATTGTAGCCCCAGACTTCATTCAGCAAGGTTTCCCGGGATACCGGCTTCCGCCCGGCCCGATAGAGATAGCGGAGGATCGAGGTCTCCTTGTCGGTCAAATGCACCTTTTTCTTGGCCGCCTCATCCACCAGCAGCTTGCCGCCGGGCCGGAAAACGAAGCGGTTGATGGTGAAGACCGCATCCTCGCTCGCCTCATGCTGGCGGAGATGCGCGCGCAGCCGGGCCAGCAGCACCGGCATGCGGAACGGCTTCGGAATATAGTCGTTCGCGCCGGAATCGAGGCCGAGGATCGTATCCGCGTCGCCGTCCATCGCCGTCAGCATGATCACCGGGCAGGCGACCCCGGCGCGGCGCAACGCCTTGCAGACTTCGCGCCCATCCATGTCCGGCAGGCCTACATCCAGCAAAATAGCGTCATAGCGGCCGGTTTTCGCCATCGCCAGGCCAGCTTCGCCCGTGCCGGCTTCGTCGGTCTCGAAGGAATCGTGCAGCTTGAGTTGCGCCGCGAGCGTGCTGCGCAGGTCCGCTTCGTCGTCCACCAAGAGAATGCGTCGAACAACCGCCATCTGACCGCGCGCCTCCAAAAATTCCTGCCCCAACTTGGAAACCTCAAGGGCCGTCGTCAAGCGCGCAATCCGCCGACTCCACAACGGCGGCGGAATTCGGCAAGCTGCGCTGGATAGAGGATAGGACAGCTTATGACGCAAGGCTCAATAGATATTCCCGTGACCGGATCGGAAATCGTCGGCGGCGGAGGCGTCCGCGCATGAGCCAGGCCCCGACCGCGGATTTTTCCCGCAATCTCTGGACCCATACCGCCGAACCGCCGCCGGAAACGCCGCAGCTCGTAGGCGACGCGAGCGCCGATTGCGTGATCGTCGGCGGCGGCTTCACCGGGCTTTCGACGGCGCTGCATCTGGCGGAAAAAGGCGCCGCCGTCATTGTGCTCGAAGCCGAAGCGCCGGGTTTCGGCGCTTCGGGCCGCAATAACGGGCAGGTCATCCCGGCATTTTCCCGCCACAACCCGGACGACATCGTGGCGCTGTTCGGCGAGGAGCGCGGCGAGCAGATGAACGCCTGGGTCGGCGATTCCGCATCCCTGGTCTTCGATCTGATCCGCAAGCACGGCATCCGCTGCGAGGCCGCGCAGAACGGCTGGCTGCAACCGGCGCACCGGGCGAGCCGCATGGTCGGCGTCCGCGCCAAGCAATCCCAGTGGGCGAAGCGCGGCAAACCGGCCCGACTGCTCGACGGCGCCGAGACCGAAGCGATGACGGGTTCGCCCTACTACCGCCATGGCGGCTGGATCCACGAAGAGGGCGGGCATATTCATCCGCTTGGCTACAGCCGCGGCCTCGCCCGCGCGGCGCTGGCGGCAGGGGCCGCGATCCACGGCAAGTCGCCCGCGACCTCGCTTGACCGGGCCGAGGGCAAATGGCGCGTCCAGACGCCCCGCGGCTCCGTCAGCACCGATACGGTCGTGCTCGCGACCAATGGCTATACCGGCAGCCTCTGGCCGCGGCTTCGGCAATCGATCGTCCCGTTCCGCACCTTCCATGCCGCGACCGCGCCGATGAGCGACAATATCGCCGGCAGCGTCCTGCCGGGGAATCACGGCCTTTCGGATACGCGACAGGCGCTCTGGGCGTTCCGCAAGGATCAGGGCAACCGGCTGATCACGACCGCAGCGCCGATTTCGCCCTTCGGGGCGTCGGCGAAGATCGCGCGGACGACGAAAGCCAGGCTCGAGGAAGCTTTTCCCCAGATCGGCGAGATCGACATCGCCCATGTCTGGGAAGGCTGGATCGCCATGACGCCGGAACGCCTGCCGCGCCTGCACGAACTGGCGGGCGGCGTCTTCGCGGGCCTTGGGTATTCCGGCCGCGGCATCGCCATGGCGACGGCGATGGGCGCGTCTCTGGCGGAACGGGTCATGGGCGCGCCTGCAAGCGCGGTCGCGCCCCCGCCCTCCCCGATCCGGACGCTCCCGATGCACGATATCGTGGCGCCGCTCAGCCGCGCGCTGATCGGCTATTACCGCTGGAAAGACGGCAAAGGATAATCCATGCAGCATCGCAAACTCGGCCAGACCGGCCTCGACATCCCGGAGCTTGTGCTAGGCGGCGGCTTCGTCGGCGGCGTCATGATCGATCCGCCGGAGGATGTTCGGCGCGAAGCGCTAAGGCGTTGCCTGGACGCCGGGTCGGACTGGATCGATACGGCCCAGTCCTATGGGAACGGCCAGTCCGAAACCAATATCGGCCGGTTGCTGGCGGAGTTGCCCGCGGGCGAGCGCCCACGGGTTTCAACCAAGATCAACCTGTCGGCCGACGATCTGAAAGCGCCGAGGGACGCGGTGCTCCGGGCGCTTGAGGCCAGCTTGAAACGCCTCGGCCTGCCGAAGGTCGAGGTCTATCAGCTTCACAACCGGATCGGCTTCGCCGGCGACCGCGCCATCGCGCCCCATGACATCCTGAAGCCCGGCGGCGTCGCCGATGCGTTCGCCGCCGCGCGGGCGTCGGGCATGACCGACCATGCCGGCATCACGGCGCTGGGCGATCCGGGCGCCGTCCGCGATGTCGTCGCCAGCGGGCGCTTTCAGACGGCGCAGGTCTATTACAATCTGCTGAACCCAAGCGCCGGCGCCGCCGTGCCGCCCGGCTTCGACACGACGGACTTCCGGGGCCTCCTCGGCGCCTGCAAGGCGCACGACGTCGGCGTCTTCGCGATCCGCATCATGGCGGCCGGCGTGCTGGCGACGACCGTGCGCCATGGCCGGGAAATCCCGATCCTGCCGAACGCCGACGCAGCGTCCGAGGAAGCGCGCGCCCGCGCGGCCTGGGCGGCGCTCGGGCCCCGGGACGAGCCTCACGCCGCCACCGCCGTCCGCTTTGCGCTTGCCGAGGAGCGGATCAGCGCCGCCGTGTTCGGCGCAGCGACCCTGGAGCATATCGACATCGCGCTCGCCGCCGCCGCGGCCGGCCCGTTGGAACCGGAAGCCCGCGCCTGCCTCGCCGCCGCGCGCACATAAGGAGACGCCTACATGTCCGCCACAGAACGGCTCGAGGATCATGGCCGGTTCGCCTATTCGAATATCCTGAAGCGGCCGCAATATGCGTGGCCCAACGGGACGAAGCTTGCGGTCTATACCGCGCTCAACATGGAGGTCTTCCGCTTCGGGCGCGGCAAGGGCGCGGGCATCGCCCCGCCGGATCAGGCGGAAAGCGCTTCGGTCTATTCCTGGCGGGAATACGGCAACCGGGTGGGCTTCTGGCGCCTTGCGGAGATGTTCGACGACCTGGGCATCCCCTGTCAGGCCCAGTGGAATACGGCGCTCTACGATCACGCGCCCGACATCGCCCAGAAATTCCGGGAACGCGGCGACGAGTTCGTCGGCCACGGCCACACCAATTCCGACGAACAGGGCAAATTGCCGGAAGCCGAGGAGAAAGCGCTGCTGGTCGATTGCGCCGCCCGGATTGCGGCCGAGGAAGGCGCGGCGCCGCTTGGCTGGATGAGCCCCTGGCTCTCCAACTCGCTTCTGACGCCGGACCTTCTGGAAGAGGCCGGCTACAAGTATTTCATGGACTGGACGACCGACGATCAGCCGATCTGGTTCCGGACCCGGTCCGGCGGCCGCATCCTCTCCATGCCCTATCCGGTCGAGTGCAACGACAATCGCGCCCTGGTCTTCTTCCGCTATACCTCCCAGGAATTCGCGGACATGCTGATCGATCAGTTCGACGAAATGCTGCGGCAGGCCGAGCGCGGGACGCCGGTGGTCTGCCCTATTTCGCTGCATCCCTTCAGCGTCGGTCGTCCGTACCGGATGCCGGCGCTCCGCCGGGTCTACGAGCATATCCTGGCGCACCAGGACCGCATCTGGATCACCCGGCCGGCGGATATCTACCGACATATCGAAAGCTTGGCCCCCGGCATCGTGCCGGGAAGCTGAAAAGCGCATTAGAAAGAGGACACTAGGCATGGGTTTGCTTGAGGGACATCTGGCGGTCGTGACCGGCGGCGGCTCCGGGATCGGACAGGCGATCGCTGAGGGCTATGCCCGGGAAGGCGCCGCCGTGATCGTCGGCGACGTCAACGCCAAGGGCGCGGCCGAAACCGCGCGCCGCATCGCCGCCGCCGGCGGCGTCGGCCACGCGCTCGCCCTGGACGTGACCGACCTCCAGGGCTGTCAGGCGACGGCGCGCAAGATCGAAGCCGAACACGGCCCGATCTCGATCCTGGTCAATAATGCCGGCATCGTGCGCCGCGCGACGATCGACAGCGCCACAGCGATCGACGACTGGAACGACACGGTCGCGGTCAACATCACCGGCCTCTTCAACTGCGTGCATTCGTTCCAGGATCAGTTGAAGGCGCGCAAGGGGCGGATCGTCAATATCGGGTCGATCCAGTCCTTCGTGCACACGCCGAATTCAGTCGCCTACACGACATCCAAGGGCGCGGTGAAGAACTTCACCGTCGGGCTCGCGGCGGAACTGGCGCCATACGGCGTCCGCGTCAACGCCATCGGCCCCGGCCTGATCTTCACGCCCTTGAACGAGGCCGGCATTCAGAAGCAGCCCGAGATGCTGGAGCGGTTCATGCGCCACATCCCCATGGGCCGGCCCGGGACGCCCGCCGACATCGTCGGCCCGGCGATCTTCCTGGCCTCAGACATGTCGCAGTATGTCACCGGCGTGCTGGTGCCCTCCGATGGCGGCTACCTGACCATCTAGCGGCCTTGTCCGCGCTCGCCTGGATCGGCCGCCAGCGCGCCAGGGCGCTGGCGGCCCTGATCCTGATCGGCATTCTGACGCCGCCGCTCGGCGCCGTGCTCCGGCCCTATGTCGGCGAGGCGGTCTTCGTGCTGCTTGTGCTGTCATTCCTGCGGACGGATCTCCGCGCCCTTGTCGGCCTCGCCCGGCGTCCGGGCCTGGTGCTGGCGGCCGCGCTCTGGTCATGCATCGCCATGCCGGCGCTCGCCATCCTGGCGATGGCCGGTTACGGGCGCGACGCGATCGGCGATGGGCTCTATCTCGCCCTCGTCCTGCAGGCGGTGACCAGTCCGATGATGGCGTCGCCGGCGCTGGCGCGGCTGATGGGCCTGAACGGGGATCTGGCGCTGGCCGTGTTGATCCTGACAAGCATGCTGACGCCCCTGACCGCGCCCGTCCTGACATCGCTGAGCGGCGCCGATCTGCCGCTCTCCGGCATGGCGCTCGGATTGATGCTGGCCGGGATGCTGGCGGCCTCGGCGGCGCTTGGCGTCGGCTTGCGGCAGGCGCTCGGCGCGCCGGCGATCGCGCGCCACGGCGAAACCCTCGACGGGGTCAATATCCTGGTTCTGATGGTCTTCGTCTCGTCGGTCATGGGCGAAGTCGGGCTGGAATTCCTGAAGGCGCCGCTGACGGTCCTCGGCCTGACTGCGCTGGCCTTCGCCGCGAACGCCAGCTTGATCGTCCTGACCAGCCTGGCGTTCATCCTCTGGGGCAAGCGGAATGCCGCGGCGATCGGGTTGATGAGCTCCCAGCGCAATGTCGGCCTGATGCTCGCCGTCGCCGGCCCGCTGGCGCCGCCGGACGTCTGGCTTTACTTTGCGGTCAGCCAGATCCCGATCTATCTCGCGCCCGTCCTGCTGCAGCCGCTACTCCGGATCTGGCTGGCGCCTGGCGCATGGCGCGTCTAAGCAGGCGCGCGGTTTATCCATTATCTTATTGATAAAAATCAACTTATCCCACGTTTTACGGAACCGCCAAACGTGGGGTCGATCTAACGCCGCCGGCTGAAGCCCGAAGCGCTGCGGGGCCGCGCGACGCGGCGAAGGCGCGTCATGTTTTCAGACGCCATTTTTCGCTGCACATATAATTATTTCACTGTATATAATTATATATACCCTATATAGAATAGATTTTGATTTTATATGAAATTACAAAGTAATAAAACTTAATTTACTTAGAATAAGAATTAAATGTAGACAAGGCGATATCGCAAGCTATCTTAGCGCAGCGCCCAAAAGGACTGAGCCTTGTTTCTGTCTCTTCAGGCTGATTCTGATCATGGTCGCGAAATAACACGGAGCTTACAATGAAATTGAAAATCCTTGCCGCGACTGCGGCTATTGCGATGGGTCTTTCGACCGGCGCCGCCAAGGCCGAAACCTGCGGCGAAGTTTCCATCACCGAGATGAACTGGGCCTCTGCGGCCGTCGTCACATCCGTCGCCAAGTTCTTGATGGAGCAGGGCTACGGCTGCGACGTCAAAGTCATCCCGTCCTCCACCAACCCGGCGATCGCGTCCGTGGCGGAAACCGGCGAACCGGACGTCCTGACCGAGCTTTGGGTCGCAGGATCGCCTGCCTACGACAAACTTGAGGCTGCCGGCAAAGTGAAGCCGCTGACCAAGGTGCTGTCCGACGGCGGCGTCGAAGGCTGGTGGATTCCTAAATACCTGCTGGACGCCCACCCCGAACTGGCGACGATCGAAGGCGTGAAGAAGAACCCCGCGCTTGTCGGCGGCCGCTTCCATCAGTGCCCCGACGGTTGGGCTTGTCAGATCGTCAATGCCAACAACATCAAGGCGGCTGGCCTTGAAGCTGCCGGCATCGAGGTCTTCCAGCATGGCTCCGGCGAGACGATGGCCACGTCGATCGCGTCCGCCTTTGAAGACAAGGCGCCCTGGTTTGGCTATTACTGGGCGCCCACGTCCGTCCTCGGCCGGTATGACATGGTGCGGGTCGATGTCGGGGCTTTCGACGCCGATGCCCATGCCTGCAACTCGAAGAAGGAATGCGCGAACCCGAAGCTTTCGCCCTATCCCCAAAGCCGGGTGTTGACCGTCGTGACCGACAAGTTCGCGGCCGCCAACCCGGTCGTGACCGACCTGCTGCGCAATGTGACCTTCACGAACAAGCAGATGGGCTCGGTGCTGGCCTGGCAGGAAGCCAACAAGGCGTCCGCCGACGAAGCGGCCGTGCATTTCCTGACGACCTATACTGACGTCTGGGGCGGCTGGCTCAACGCCGATGCGAAGGCCAAGCTGAGCTCCTTGCTCAAGTAGACGGCGCGCCGGGGCGGAGCGGCAGCCGCCGCGCCCGCCCCGGCCGTTCCGACGATGTCGACATCGAAGCCGAAATCGAGATTACGACCGAGGCTTCGAGCAAGCCACGCTCGGGCGGCGACGCCTGAGCGTGGATAATTTGTTCTGACGCATAAGGTTGGAGCAATAAAAAACACTAAGACCCACGCCCGCGACGGCGTGGCTTGCTGCAGGGGGAATGGGCGGTGGCCTTTTACGACGGCGTGTTCAACGCGCTCGGACTACGCGAATGGTGCGATGCGGATCCCGGCGCCAGCGCCGGACCGATGAGCATGGCGGAGCTTCTGGCGAAGACCAGGGGCGACGCCGCGGGCGCTCAGGACAGCGCCGTGCCCTTCCCCTCCCTCGACGCCCTTCACCGCGCCTGCGACGCCATCCCCCGGACCCGGGACATGACGGCCGCGGTCGAGCAGACCTTTCTGGACGTGAAGGACGTGCTGAAGTTCGTCCTCGATCCCCTGACCCAGCCCTTGAGCTGGATGCTGGACGGGGCGCTCTGGATGTTCACCTGGCTGCCCTGGTGGGCCTTGATGCCGATCCTGCTGCTGGCCGCATGGCAGGCGACCCGGTCGAAGGGCATTATCCTGCTCGTCGCGGCGGCTCTGGTCTTCCTTGGCGCCATCGATCACCTTGAAGCCGCGATCAAGACGCTGTCGATCATCTTCGTCTGCACGACAATCTGCGTCGCCTTCGGCGTGCCGATCGGCATCGCCATGTCGAAGAACGACCGGCTGCAGCGCTTCATGATCCCGGTGCTCGACCTTCTGCAGACCCTGCCAAGCTTCGTCTATCTCATTCCCCTGATCTTTCTGTTCTCGGTGACGGAATCGAAGCTCTATGGCATCGCGATCATTCTCTACGCGATCGTGCCGGTCGTCCGGCTGACCGATCTCGGGATCCGGCTGGTCGACAAGGATGTCATCGAAGCTGCCGACGCTTTCGGCATGAACGGCCGCCAGAAGCTTCTGGGCGTTGAAATCCCGCTGGCGCTGCCGAACATCATGGCCGGGGTCAACCAGACGATCATGATGAGCCTGGCGATGGTCGTCATCGCGTCCCTGGTCTCCGCGCCGGGGCTTGGCGTCCTCGTGCTCCGCGGCATCCGCAATCTCGAACTGGGCGTCGGCCTGATCGCCGGGCTTTGCATCGTGCTGCTGGCGGTGGTGCTGGACCGGGCGAGCAAGGCCGCGCTCGACCGGATCGACGCCTCGCGCGCCGGCCGACAGGAGCGATGAACATGACCGAAGACGCCAACGACGCCGCCGCGCCGCGGCCGACAAAGATCAGCGTCCAGGGCCTGTACAAGATCTTCGGGCCCGACCCGACTGCGATGCTGGAGCATGTTCTGGCAGGCATGAGCAAGGCGGACCTGCTAAACGAGCACAACCACGTCCTTGGCCTGAACGATATCAACATCGATATGAAGGCGGGCGACATCAATGTCGTCATGGGCCTCTCAGAGCCTGAATCAAAAGATCATGAAGGCTTGCAATGGGTTGCGATCCTTC
>ERZ888423.595-NODE-595-length-36279-cov-17.650536_pt1 | contig 36279 bp, 31 predicted proteins | sample MGYA00520523_ERZ888423 | MGnify/ENA primary metagenome ERZ888423 (study PRJEB32303, sample SAMEA104408611) | aquatic metagenome | biome: Brackish water; feature: Pelagic; material: water | place: Baltic Sea | collected 2014-06-08T10:24:00 | depth 30,27 m ... | reverse complement strand
ACCCGTTTCTTCTGACTGAAAATAAATAGTTTGGGCATCTTGAAGCCAACCTAGTTTGCCTATTTCAAAATTCCAAGAAGAAATGCCCGGCCCACCAATCCAAGCGCTATCGTGTTGGTGTTCGAGTTCATTTATTCGGCTTGTTTCTAGTTCTAGGCAAACGATCCAGCGGTCTTTGTTGTCGGCACTGCGAATATCAAACAAGGCCAAAGGCTTTGTTTGAGAAAAAATAACCGGATGAATAATGAGCGCGCGGTCTTTGGCATTCATTTGGGTGAGTTTAGAAAAATCGAGCTCCACTAAAGTGTCGGAACGTAAGTCATGAAGAAATAAGCGCTGAGTGGGTTCTTCATTCATTACTTTTGAGCGCGCTTTTTCATTGTATACATGGGCATCAGCGGAAATATAATGCGGTACCTCTGTTGCTTTTTCTTTGGGCTCTTTTACTTCTTTGAGCAACACAAAACGAGCTGAAGGGTCGACTTGCAAGGCGCCTTGGTGTTCGAAGGATATGAATTTGAGTGCTGGCAAATCGAATTTGGTACTTTGCAATTCTTGTTTTCGAATACTTTCAAAAAATGCACGTTCTGTTGAAGACAAACCGTCTTGCAATGGGGTGTCTGCTTTTGACTTTCGATACGTCACTAAATTTTTTGCCAGACCATTTTGGAGGTCGAAAATAAATAAGCTCTGACCCTGCTGAAAAACAATGGTCTGCGCATTGTTTTGAACTTGTAAATTCCAAATCGCATTGGTAAATAATGGATAGGTCTTTACTTGCTGTGTTTTCGAATCGAGGTATTGTAGATTTTCATCATGTAGCCTTAGGTAATTTAATGGGCCTGCACCAGTCGTCCAAACCCAGCGGTCTTGCCATTCCTTTTTTGTTAAAACCACAGTTTGTTTTTTACTCATGTGGTAACTGTAAAAAGTTTTCTGTAAGGAATCTGGGTGCTTCTTCCAATAATAAATTAGTTTACCGTCAACGGACCATTCCGGAGCCTCGGGCAAGGCACCCACAAAACCTGGGCCCTTCATAATTTGATCGAGTTGGAGCTGTGCAAGGCCCTTTGTGCAAAGACAAAGCGCAAAAGCAAGGAACATACTTATTTTCATTCGCTAAAAATAGAAATAATTGTACTTTTGAGTCAAAGAATCGGCATGAAGAAATTGCTTTACGTATTATTACCCCAACGCGCTTACTTAATGACCCTTCACCGCTTCTTCTACCTTCTCTATGATTTGAGGGTACTCAAGAACAAAGAAGCTTTTAAATTCCATTATTTTGTCCAGCGCATTATTGAGCCAGATTTTGTCGTCATAGACATTGGTGCCAATTTAGGCTACTTTGCCAAAAACTTTACTCGGCTTGCTAAAAATGGAAAAGTGGTTGCCCTAGAACCCCTCCCTCAATTTCATGCTGTCCTGAACCATTTTATTGGGCATTTAGAAAACATGGAGCTCCACAATGTGGCACTCGGTAAAGAAGCAGGCAGTATTACTATGGTACTACCACAAACCAATGGCATGATCCGCACCGGACTTCCACACATTATCCGACCAGACGAGCAAAACACGACAGAACGTACGCAAGAAGTGCAAATGGTCAATACTGCTGATTTCTTTCAGACCTTCGAACGCATCGACTATATTAAATGTGACATCGAGGGGCACGAATGGGAGGTTTTTCAGTTACTCGGAAATGTTTTACAAGAAAAAAGACCAATTGTCCAATTAGAAATTGACCCAAAAAACGAGCAACACTTATTTAACTTTTTTAGTGAATTAAACTATGTCCGCTGCGGGCTTGATGGCTTGGTTTGCAAATTGGAAACCGATAAACACTTTGGAGGCGATTACCTTTTTATTCCGGCAGAAAAACAAAACTTAATGACCAAATGGAACGCTTAAGCACGCTTTTTTCCTTTCTTTTGACGATCTTTTGCCTTTGTTATCTGCTGCTCGGTTGCGAAAAAGGAACCGGTGAATTCCTGATCAAAGGAACCATTACTGACGATACCTTTAACCAAGGTTTGCAGGGCGCTACCGCCTCACTTTATAAGGTTCCAATTGGAACCTCAGACGAACTATTTGTCAAAAGCATGGTGCTTCCTGCCAATGGTACCTATGAATTTGTTGTGCCGAGAGAAAAAATGGAGCGCTATATTTTACGTGTAAGTAAGGATTTATATTTCCCTTTAGAAGAAGACATCTATTACTCCTCCTTAAGTATCAAAGACCCCAATATTGTCAATTTATCGACAACTGCTATGGCCTGGGCCAAACTTCATTTCAAGAACAATAATCCAGGAGCCCTAGATCATTTTCGCTACATTAAACAAGAGGGTTTGGCAGGCTGCCTAAGTTGTTGTCCAATTACCGCTCAGGACTTTTACGGAGCCCTGGATACCACCTTTTATTGCCTCAATAATGGCAACACCAACTATTCTATTTTCTATTGGGAGCTCAATACAGCCAACAATGGCCAGAAAACCACGAATACCACTGCGTTCGACACCACCCTTATTGAGGTGATTTATTAAAATAAGGATTCCATTAATTCTTGAATTGAGCGTCTGAAATACCTTGATTTATTTGATAATTGCTCATTTGTAAGATAATAGTGCCATTCTGCGGGCCATCTGTTGTTTTAGGCTTTTTTTTGTTTTGGTGTAAATCAGCAGCAACACTTTTTGGCAATTTAAATTTCTTCACATCGATGGTAAAAATCATTTTGTAGGGCAAACCGTATTTTGCCTGGGCACCATAAAAATAGGAGATATCTAGGGTGCCGTTGCTTTTACTTGTAATTTGTGATTTTAAGATCAAGTCTCTTGTCGGATCTATCCACAATTTGACTAAAATGACATCCGTGTTTTCGGTAAGCGGCAATACAGAAACTACAGCAGTTTTGACTTCGCCAATCATTTTGGTACCATTAAAAGCGCAGGTGTAGGCCTTTTCGTTGGTTAAGAAATTATTGAGGTCTCCTAAACCTTGTTTAGGTAAAATAGCTATGCCCTTTGATTCCACCTTCATTTGATTGGGTACTTTGTAAAATACCTTTGCGTCCACTTCGTCAATTTTGATCATAGGGACCTGTGCCTTGATATGTATATCGGCAGAATAATCCTTCACCTTTGCTATTTTTAGCCGAACGGCTTTCACAAGTTCATTTGGATCTTGAGCAAAACTGAGCACTGAACTGAAGAGTGCGAATGCGAATAAAAGGTGCTTCATGAGGTAATGTCTTTTCTTTTGAATTTAAATACAGCAACGGCTACAAACAAGATGTTATGGGCCAATAAGATCCAAATTGAATCCCAAATGGCCGCCCAAGGCACGGGATCACTGAAAAACGAACGCCAAGAGGCCATGTGTGTGGTAAACAACCAAGGCTTGACGTGATCGAATACACTAACGTCTAGAGTACCAATGATGGTAAAAAGGATAATAACTGCCATAGTTGACACAATGGGGCCAATCGAGTTGTCTGCAAAAGCAGAAAATGCAATGGACAGCGTGGCAATGGTCATGAGTGCGAGATAAGCCACCAAGAAAGCCAAGCCGTAGCGCCATAAGATATCCTCGTAGTTCAAAATAACCAAGCCGTCCGAATTGAGTACGATTAAGTCTCCAGTACCAAAAACCCAACGCCCGACAACCAAGGCTAAAAAACCCATCCAAATCACTAAAATAAAAGTGTATACAGCAGCTGCAATTAACTTAGAAAACACCACCTGACTGCGGCTAATTGGTTTGGTAAGCAACATGCGTAGGGTTCCCATAGCTGCCTCACCGGAGAGCAGGTCGCCGGTCACGAGCGCTACAAGCAATGGAATGTGGACAATCAGCATTTGCAAAATAATGAAAGCAATAAGATTACCATTTAAGATATTACCATTGAAAGAGAGCGTTTGCTCAAAAGAGGCGGTCACAAAAGAAATGTACATGCGGCCATCTGCCTTCATGGCAAAAAGAATAATCAAGATGAGCAAGGTGAGTGCGGCCAGACCAATGTAGCTTCGGGGCTTGGCAAGAATCTTTATAAATTCGTTGTACGTGTTTTTCCAGAGCATTAGGCTTGTGTCATTTGAATGAAAAAATCTTCTAGTTTACGTTTTGGTTCGAGGGCAACGATCTCAAAACCCGCCTGAACTAATTTGTTGTTGAGGTTTGAAATATGTTTCTTTTCTATACTTAATTCTAAAGTTTTGGGTGAACTTACCTGAACTTTTACTTGAGGTAAAATTTCTTCAATAAGCGCAGCTGCACCCTGGCTATTTTGGACAAGTTCGATGTGTAAAAGTGTTTCTTGTGCATTCATAAGTTCGGCAACCGATCCTTCAATGATGGTTTGCCCTTTATTAATGATGACCATGCGGTTGGCAACTAGTTCGATTTCGGCTAATTGATGCGAAGAAAGAATGACCGTTTTGTTTTGCTCATTTTTAAGACGCAAAATAAGGTCTCTAACCTCAATAATACCTTGTGGATCCAAACCCGTTGTTGGCTCGTCAAGAATAATGAGCTCTGGTTGATGCAATAAGGTTTGGGCAATACCCAGTCTTTGGCGCATTCCGTGCGAAAAACCTCCTACTCTATCCTTTTCTCTTCCGAGTAAACCAACAAAATCGAGTGTTTCGTAGATGTCTTTCTGACTTACTTGCGCACCGGAAACGCGTGCAAAAATTTCTAAATTCTTAAGCGCTGACAAATATTTGTAAAAATCAGGCTTTTCTACGATACTGCCCACCTTGGCTAAGATGGCGTTGCGCTCTTCAAATAAGTTTTTTCCAAAAATGCGGATATCGCCTGCATTCGGCTTGATTAAAGAGAGCATGCAGCGCATGGTGGTGCTCTTACCAGCGCCATTGGGCCCTAAAAACCCAAATACGTCGCCCTTATTGACCGTAAAACTGACGTTTTTCACTGCCTCAAACGAACCGAAAGATTTTTGCAAACCTTTGACTTCAATGATTGCTTGCTGTTCCATATTTGCAAATTAAGGAGAATTCTAAAATGATAGCGCAACATAGGTTACTTAAAAAGCAGGTCTACCTTCTGAAAACGGTAGGCAAAAATTTGTTCGAGTTTTGGACGCACCAACCAAGGGTGCACTAAGCGCCCTAAAATACCAAGAGGTAAAACATAGGTCACGATATCGGTCATTTCAACCCCGCCTTCTACTGCCTTAAAATGATGCTCGTGATGCCAAATTTTATAGGGCCCAACACGTTGTTCATCTACGAAAAATGCTAAATCTTTCACGGTTTTAATTTCTGTTACCCAGTTCATCGGAATTCCAGCCAATGGTTTAACCGTGTAGGCAATCATGAGACCTTCGTACATTTTTTGAGGCACCTCAGATTTGACAATAAAACCCATGCTCGGAGGCGTAATTTCTTTGAGGTTTAGAGGTGAGGAGAAGTAGTCCCAACACGTTTGCAAATCTGTTGGAATAAATTGAGTTCGTTTGAGTTGATACATAAAAGTGAAACACCAAACTCAAAGAAAAGTTTGGTGTTTAAGTTGACTTTTTACAAATGATTAAACGAGCTCAACTACCATAGCAGAAGCACCGCCTCCGCCATTGCAGATACCAGCTCCACCACGCTTGGCGCCATTTTGCTTCAATACATTCAATAGCGTAACGATGATGCGCGAGCCCGAATTGCCGAGCGGATGCCCTAAAGCAACTGCTCCGCCATTTACATCAACTTTTGCAGGATCTAAACCTAAAATTTGAATATTGGCTAAGCCCACAACTGCAAAAGCCTGATTGAGCTCCCAGTAATCAATATCGGAGGTCGTTAAACCCGCTTTTGCAAGAGCTTTTGGAATCGCAAGTGAAGGAGCGGTGGTGAACCATTCTGGTGCTTGAGCTGCATCGGCATAAGAAACAATTTTGGCGATCGGTTTGAGGTCGTATTTTTCAACTGCTTCTTCTGAAACCAAGATAAGCGCTGAAGCACCGTCGTTGAGCGTTGAAGCATTGGCGGCTGTTATGGTACCTTCTTTTTCAAAAGCAGGACGCAATGCAGGAATTTTATCTAAAAACACATTTTTATATTCTTCGTCCTCGACTACCGTAATTGGATCGCCTTTGCGCTGTGGAACCGAAACGCCTACTACTTCGTCGGCGAAGCGACCCGCTTGCCAGGCGGCAGCAGCGCGCTGATAAGACGCAACGGCAAATTCGTCTTGCGCTTCTCTCGAAATCTGATATTTTGTAGCACAAAGCTCAGCGCAATTGCCCATAGGGACTTTGTTGTCTACATCAAGTAAGCCATCTTTGGTAATGCCATCTAGCATGCCGATATTTCCAAATTTAGTACCATTGCGGGCATCAAAGTAATGTGGTGTCTGGGACATGTTTTCCATACCGCCTACCACAACCACATGATTATCGCCAGCTAAAATACTTTGCGCACCAAGCATAATCGATTTCATGCCAGAGGCACATACCTTATTGATAGTGGTGCAGGGCACGTTTTTTCCCAAACCAGCAGCCATTGCTGCCTGGCGCGCTGGTGCCTGACCAACCCCTGCCTGCAAGACATTGCCCATAAATACTTCGTCGACCAAAGCAGGATCGAGTTGCGCTTTTTGAAGTGCTCCGCGAATTGCTGTTGCACCTAATTGGGTTGCTGGTACACCTGAGAAAACACCCATAAATGAACCAATCGGCGTGCGTACTGCGGATAGAATATAAACTGTTTTTGACATGTTGATTGTTTTGAAGCCACGAATTTAAGTAAAAATGTATGTATTTTTGACATATGCATTTGCTGTCTTCTTATTCTTTATGGTGGATACCCCCAATTCTTGCCCTGGCCGTCCTTATTAGCATTTATTTTTACCGCAAGCAAACCTGGCTTGTTTCCAAATCAAAAAAGCTTCGGGTTTCATTGGTCATTTTGCGCGCGTTAAGTTTGGGTTTAATTGGCCTGCTCCTTCTTGGCCTTCTGCTAGAGCAAACCAACTTTGAAACGGAGCGGCCTGTTGTGCTCACGCTCATAGATCGTTCGTCTTCTATGATGAATTACAAGGGTCGTGAAAAACTAGCGCCACAAATCAAGGCCTATCAAACTGCGCTTCAAGAAAAATTAGCAAATCGATTCGAGTTACTTACTTGGAATTTTGGCACTAATCTCGAAGTTTCAGATCGAGGATTTACAGCTGCACAAACGAATATGGAGCTGGCTTTTAACCAAGCTGCCAACCAATTTATGAACAGAAACCTAGGAGCAGTCGTCTTGATTTCTGACGGCAATTATAATACTGGTGCACACCCGATGTACAGCGCAGACAACCTGCCCTTAACCGCCGTTTACAGTTTGGCCGTGGGCGATACAGCTGTCAAAAAAGACTTGATCCTGACCAATGTAGTACACAATGAACTCGCCTTTCTAAACAATAATTTTAAATTGGAGGTCGATATAGAAGCCCAGCGTTATGCAGGTAAAAACGTACGAGTTCACCTATTTGAAGATGGAAAAAAACTCGGTTCGCAATCCATACAACTACCACCGAGCCGAACCAGCAAAGCCACTATTCAATTTGAAACCAAAGCAGAAAAACCAGGTATTCACGAATACAAAATCGTTATTGAAAAAGTGAAGGGCGAATTTTCGTATCAAAATAATAACAAAACCGTTTACATTGAGGTTTTAGATAGCCGCAGTAAAATTTTACTCTATAGCTATGCGCCACATCCAGATATTTCTGCGCTGCAACAAGCTTTGTCAGGAAACCTAAATTACGAGGTAGAGGTGCGGCATGCCGATCAAATAAAAGATGTAAAAATAAATACAATTGATCTGGTTATTTGGCACGACCCCGGAAAGGGCTTTCAGCAAACGCTCCTCGACGCCTTTGAATTGAAAAACATTCCAATTTGGTACATTTTAGGAACGCAAACAGAAGCACAAATAGCAGCCAAATTAAAAACGGGTCTTCAACTTGATTTAAGGCAGCAACTAGAAGAAGTTCAAGCGCAGCTTAACAATGGTTTTGCATTGTATCAACCCAATTCAGAATGGCTGACCCTAACTGAGACCTTACCACCACTGACCAAAAAATTTGGAGAGGTCAAGGCCAATGCCGGCACTCAAGTACTTTTTACGCAACGCATCGGAAATATTCAAAAAGGAACTCCTTTAATGGTATTTAATGACCGTAATAGCAAACGTAGTGCTTGTTTATTGGGTGAAGGCCTTTGGCGCTGGCGTATGGTCAATTATATTAAAAAACAGAACCATGAGGCGTTTGACGCTTTTACAGCAGAAATCTGCACCTACCTTTTGGTCAAAAAGGAAGGGAGCGGCCTCAGGGTTCAGGCACCAAAAAAACGCACAACGTCAGAAAACTGCGACCTAAATGCAACCTTTTATAACGAAGCGCTTCAAACCATTATTACGCCAAAAATATTTTGGGAACTCGATTATGAACATCAGAAAGTTCGGAAGGGAACCTTTAGCACGAGAGGAGATTTTTACCAACAGCAGTTTGGAAAACTAAAGCCCGGTCGTTATTATTGGAAAGCCTATACTACCCATGACCAAAAAAAATATACAAAAACAGGTGCATTCATTGTAGAAGATATTGATCTTGAACAACTCGAATCTGCTGCCCGCCATACTACACTTTATCAATTGGCCAACCAAACAGACGCTAAAGTGATCGCTATAAAGGATTACAACAAACTCATATCCCTACTCGACAAAAAAGAAGACCTCGTGGCACTCCGCACCGAAACCCATCAGTTCGATCCGCTTTTAGACTACTTACTCTTGTGTTTTGTTATATTGGGCCTGCTCATTGCGGAATGGTTTTTGAGAAGATTCCACGGTTCTTACTAAAACACTTATCATGCGGATTTACCTCTTTACCTTTTTATTACTACTATCCTTCACAAGTTGCAGCCAACAGTACCAAGACGGCGATCTCATTTTTCAGCACAGCGCCTCTACACAAAGCAAAGCCGTGCAATTGGCCACAAATTCCTATTATTCACATTGCGGCATCATTTTCTATTTAGAAGGAAAACCCTACGTTTTTGAAGCACTAGAACCTGTTGGCGTGCGCTCCTTAGCAGACTGGATAAATAGCGGTGAAGACCAAAAATATGCAGTCTACCGCTTGAAAGACAAAAGTTTAAGCGCAGCTCAATTGAACCAAATGAAGGCTTACCTGAAGGCTCAACTAGGCAAGCATTACGACCTCGGCTTCAATTGGTCTGAGCGCGAAATGTATTGTTCAGAATTGGCTTACAAAGCTTACCAAGCAACAGGCATCGAATTGTGTCGCCCAAGAGCGTTGAAAGATTTCAACCTCGAGAGCCCGCAAGTCCGTGAAATTATGCTGAAGCGCTACGGAACTGAAATCCCCTATGACGAACCAATGGTATCGCCAGGACAACTCAGCGAATCGGGGTTATTGTATAAAGTGCACTAAGTAGCTATGGAACTCCAATTCTCTTTCAAAGCATTTACCGAATTAAACCCCCACGAACTATATGCTTACTTACAGTTGCGCAGCGAAGTCTTTGTGGTAGAACAAAACTGCGTTTACCAAGACCTCGACGACAAAGACCAAGTGTCGCTACACGTTTTTGTTCGACAAGAGAACAAATTAGTCGCTTGCGCTCGAATCGTGCCCGCACATATTTCGTATCCTGAAATTTCTATTGGACGAGTTATTGTTGCCGAAGACTACCGCAAACAACAACTTGGTCATGAGCTTATGCGCTATTGTATCGAGCAAATTCATTCACGATTTGGTCCTCAAAAAATTGTACTGTCGGCACAGGCCCATTTGCAAAACTTTTATAAAAAACACAACTTTGTACCAACGGGAGCAATCTATTTAGAGGATGGTATCCCACATATTCACATGATCAAACAACAATAAAGACATGAAGCACCAATTGATTTACGCTTTGGCCATTGGAGCCATTTTAGCAAGTTGCAAGCAAACAAAAATAAACAAAGGCCAAAGCCAAGTTCTGCAAAGCATCGACCTTTCAGCCTTAGACACCACCATCCAACCTGCAGATGACTTCTTTTTGTTTGCGAATGGCGCCTGGATTGCCAAAACCGAAATTCCTGCGAGTGAATCCCGTTGGGGAAGTTTTAACGAGCTAGAACAAGCCAATAATAAAAAGTTAGTGAAGCTTCTGAACGAAGCTGCAGAAAACCCGGGCGCTATTGGATCTCAAAACCAATTATTGGGTGCTTATTTTCGATCTTATACCGATATGTCGTTTCGAAATCAATTAGGTATTATTCCGATTCAAGAAGATCTTCAAAATATTGCAGCCATACAAAAATCAGCCGATTTACAGGCCGTTGTTTCAAAACTTCACAAAGATGGTGTGGGTGCATTTTTTGGTTTTGGCGTGGGGCAAGACCTTAAAAATGTTTCAAATAATGTCGCCTATTTAGGACAGGGAGGTATTGGCTTGCCAAATAGAGACTACTATTACGATGTAAAATATGCAGCAATAAGAAGCGCCTATACCCAGCATATTGAAAAATCCTTTGCACTTGCCCAAATGACAAATGCAGCCCAAGCGGCGCAGCAGGTTTTTGATTTTGAGACCAAGTTAGCCGAACCCATGCTGCGTCCGTCAGAGCTACGGGAGCCAGAAAGAACCTATAACAAACAAGCATTGACAGAAGTACAACTCAGCTTTGGACCGCATTTTAATTTCAATCAATACCTCGCTGATATTTCCTGTAGCACACCAGATACCATTATTGTAAGCAATCCAGCCTTCAATTTAGCCTTGGCTGAACTTTGGCACAATACCCCAATTGACCAAATTAAAAGCTATTTACAATGGTGCGTCATCAACCATTATGCCGGCCATCTCAATGAGGCATTTGTTCAACTTAATTTTGATTTCTACGAAGGCGTTTTGTCAGGTAAACGCGCCCAACAACCCATTGAAGAAATGGCAATTGAAGAAATGACCAACTTAGAAGTGGGCGAACTCTTAGGAAAAGCTTTTGTCGATAAGCATTTCTCAAAAGCCGCACAAGACCGTGTCAATGAAATGGTAGACAACCTGCTATATGTTTACAAAGAGCGCATTGAGCAATTGGACTGGATGTCTGATGCGACCAAAACAGAGGCAATTGTTAAGCTCAATGCAATTGGCCGTAAACTCGGATTCCCGAGCAAATGGGAAGATTACTCTAGCTTGCGCTTCTTTTCAGACAAATACGCGGCTAACTACAGGGAAATGAGTCGTTTCAGTGTAGCAAAAAACTATGCTGAGTTAGGCAAGCCTGTCGATAAAGACAAATGGGGAATGCCAGCTCATATGGTCAATGCTTACTACCACCCGCTACTCAACGAGATTGCTTTTCCTGCGGGTATCATGCAAGCTCCTTTCTTTGATGAAACCTACGAAGACGCTGTCAATTACGGACGTATCGGAATGGTCATTGGACATGAGTTTACCCACGGCTTCGACGATATGGGAAGTAAATTTGCGGCAGACGGCTCTTTTACCAACTGGTGGACCGATGAAGACCGTCAACTTTTTGAAGAAAAAACAAAATTACTGGGCGCTACTTTCTCAGGCTTTTGCCCTATCGAAGATCACTGTGTCAATGCTGACCTAACAATGGGCGAAAATATTGCGGATTTAGGCGGCCTCACAATGGCCTTTTATGCATACAAGCGCACAGCAGAATTCTCAGCAAATCAGAAAGTCAATGGATTCAGCCCGGCGCAGCGCTTTTTTATTGCCTACGCACAACTCTGGAAAATAAAATATACCGAGGCTGAAATGAAAAAACGTTTGGCAACAGACCCCCACTCACCTGGTATGTACCGCGTAAACGGCCCACTCAAAAACTGCCCGGAATTTTTTGAAGCATTTCAGATTCAGGAAGGACGCGAAATGCGCAATGACCTCAAAAAAGTTGCGCGCATTTGGTAAGAAAATCGGCGCTTGAGAGCTGCTCTTGAGCGCCTGTTTCCATATTTTTTAAACTGAGCATGCCTGCAGCCGCCTCTTCAGCACCTATAATGACTACATAGGGTACCTTTCTATCGTTGGCGTATTTGAGTTGTTTTTGCAATTTTGCCGTGCTTGGGTATAACTCAGCGGCTAGGCCTAAGTTGCGCACTTGCTGCAATAATTTTAGACCGTACTTTGCTTCGTCCCTACCAAAATTTACAAACAATAGATCGAGCGTGCGGTCGAGTTCTTTCGGAAATAAATCGAGCTCAGACATAACGTCGTAAATGCGATCAGCACCAAACGAAATACCGACACCAGACAAGCCTTTCAGACCAAACAAGGCTGTAAGGTCGTCATAACGGCCACCGCCACAAATGCTCCCCATTTTGACGCCATGAGCCTTCACTTCAAAAATAGCACCCGTATAATAATTAAGCCCGCGAGCTAAGGTCAAGTCAAAAACAAGCTGACCTCTCTGCAAACCGAGCTCATTGATTTGTTCGAGTACTTCTGTCAGTTCGTCCAGGCCTTTTTGACCAATTTCGCTTTCAGCTAAATACGTACGCATGAGCTTTAATTTGGCATCATTGCTTCCTTCAAAGGCAAATAAGGGCTTAATTTTCTCTATGGAGGAGACTGAAAATCCTTTTTGCTCGAGTTCTGTAATGACGCCGTCTTCACCGATTTTATCGAGTTTATCGATGGCAACTGTCATGTCGACGATGCGTTGCGCTTCTCCACAAATTTCTGCAATTCCACTGAGAATTTTGCGGTTGTTGAATTGAATACTAAAACCTGGCAAGCCTAATTTAGTCAGCACTTCATCAAAAATTTGAATGAGCTCCACCTCGTACAACAGCGCATCAGAACCCACTACATCGACATCACATTGCGTGAATTCTTGATAGCGTCCATGTTGGGGTCGGTCTGCACGCCAAACAGGCTGTATTTGATAGCGTTTAAAAGGAAAAGTAAGCTCGTTTTGGTGTTGAACTACAAAACGCGCAAACGGCACGGTAAGGTCATAGCGCAGCGCTTTCTCAGCCAAAGAATTGGCAAATCTTGGTAAATTATCTTCCGACAAAGCATCGAGGTCTGCTTTTCGCATTTTTTCACCAGAATTGAGAATTCGAAAAATAAGCCGATCGCCTTCGTCTCCGTATTTACCTAGTAGTGTGGTCGAAAGTTCAAAACTAGGTGTTTCGATAGGCGCATAGCCGTAGCACCTAAAAACTTCTTTGATAATGGCAAACATATGATTGCGCTTGGCGACTTCCTTCGGGAGAAAATCTCTCGTGCCTTTGGGGATTGCGGGTTTTTGAGCCATTTTTACAAGTGCGTATTTTGAAGAAATAATTGATAGATGACCCCATCTGACAAGCCGATTCTTGGAACGACTAATGAGGTTTGCCTGAGCGCAGTTAGTGCTGCAATATAAATAGTAAGGGCTGGCACGAGAACATCTGCTCTGTCTGGCTTGAGCTGAAACTTAGCGCAACGCTCCTCTAGACTTAAGTTCGATAAGGCGGTATTTAATTCTTGTAGTTGGTTGATATTCAAGGTGTCTTTTTGCTGAGGTGCAATCATTTTAAGTGCTCTGTTGATATTGCCACCTGTTGCATAAATCGTATGCTCCTCATCTAGCAGCACATGGCTAGCTATCCATTCGGAGAGTTCAGACCAAGAATTTTGATGGGTTTTTCCTTTTAATATCCGCAAGGTACCCAGATCAAAAGAACGTGCCGCCACTTTCTGTCCGTGCTCAAAAACACTGATTTCAGTGCTGCCACCTCCTACATCTACCACCACAAATTGCTGAATGCGCTGCAGATTTAAGAGTTCAAAAGAATTAAAAATTAATTGGGCTTCTTCATCGCCGGAGATGATGTCGATTTCAACCCCTGTTAGTTGATGGATTTGTTTGGTAATTTTCTTTGCGTTTTCTGCTTCTCTCATTGCGGAGGTAGCTACTGCCCTTAAAAATTGAACGTTGTGCGTTTGGCAAAGTAATTTAAAAGCATGAATAGAGTGCTGAAATTGAAGGGCTTTCTTTGCACTGATTTTACCTTTATCAAATACCTCGTCACCAAGGCGCAACGGAACGCGATAATAGGCTATTTTTTGAAACTGAATACGTCCAGACATCTGGCTTACATTAGCTATAAGTAGCCTCGCGGCATTGGTTCCGATATCGATAGCAGCAAAAGTCATGGACACAAAATTAAACATTGCCTATTGCAAACCACAAAAAAATTCGTTTATTTGTTGGTAAGTCTATGAAGATACGAACGCAACACGTTTTTAAAACCAAAGAAACACCTAAACAAGGTGCGCTCCTACTATCTGAACCGCACCTCACAGATGCCTTCTTTCAGCGCGCTGCCATTCTTCTGGTTAAACATGAAAAAGAAGACAGTTTTGGCCTAGTGCTCAATCATCCTTCCGACCTTCTTTTAAGCGATCTTTTTGAACACATCGAATTAGATCTTCCTATATTTAATGGCGGGCCAGTTGCTCAAGAACAACTTTTCTATCTGCATCGTTTCTCGTCCATTCCAGGTGCTATTCAAGTAACAGACCATCTCTTTTTTGGCGGTGACTGGAAAGAAGTTCTTTTGAACGCGCACGCTGTGCCAAAGCCTAAAGAGTATCTTCGCTTGTTTGCTGGTTATTCCGGTTGGGGTGCTACACAACTTTCTTCCGAAATTGCCGATCACGCATGGATATGCACTGCTCAGTTCAAAGATACTCAACTCTTCAAAGAACGCCCTACAGAACTCTGGAGAAAATGTATACTCCAACAAGGGCCAGAGCTTGCGTTGTTTGCGCATTTCCCGTTGAATGTCTCCGATAATTAAGTGTTCAAAGCACTTGTTTTTCAAGTAATTATTACTACCTTTGCACCTCATTTTGAGTGCGTTCCCTGAACACGCCGACTACTTTTGTTTAACAACTTTCTAATATTCAGGGTGTTAGAGATACAAATTTAACGCCAAATGGCAAAACACATTGAACCGCAGGGATCTGCAGATTTTGATTGGGAAGCACTCCAATTGGATGGCTACAATCAGGTAGAACGCTCCGAACTCGGAGATCGCTACGAAAACACCCTTACTTCTATCATGGAAAAAGAAGTTATTCAAGGGACAGTTGTCATGCTCAACAAAAAAGAAGTAATCATCAATATTGGTTACAAATCTGAAGGTGTTGTTGCAGCAAACGAATTTCGCTACAATCCAGACCTCAAAGCTGGCGACGTCGTAGATATCTACGTCGATTGCCTCGAAGACAAGACAGGTCAGCTGATCGTCTCTCACCGCACGGCGCGCATGCACAGTGCTTGGATTCGTCTAAACGACGTACTTCGTACAGGTGAAATCATTACAGGCTTTGTTAAATGTCGTACCAAAGGCGGTCTAATTGTCGATGTTTTCGGTATTGAAGCATTCTTACCGGGTTCACAAATTGACGTCAAGCCGATCCGTGACTACGATATCTATGTTGGTAAAAACATGGAATTCAAAGTTGTTAAAATCAACGAAGAATTTAGAAACGTTGTTGTTTCTCATAAAGCGTTGATCGAAGCGGAACTCGAAGAACAGAAAAAACAAATCATTTCTGGCCTTGAAAAAGGTCAAGTTTTGGAAGGTGTGGTTAAAAATATCACTTCGTACGGTGTCTTCATTGACCTCGGCGGAGTTGACGGCCTAATTCACATTACCGACCTTTCTTGGGGTCGCGTAACGCATCCAGAAGAAATGTTAGAATTAGATCAGAAAATCAATGTAGTTATCCTCGATTTCGATGACGACAAAAAACGCATTGCACTCGGTCTAAAACAATTACAACCACATCCTTGGGATTCATTAGACACCAACTTAAACGTAGGTGACAAAGTAACCGGTAAAGTTGTAGTAATGGCTGATTACGGCGCATTCATTGAAATTGCAGCTGGTGTTGAAGGCTTGATCCACGTCTCTGAAATGAGCTGGTCACAGCATCTGCGTTCTGCCCAAGATTTCCTAAAAATCGGAGACAGCGTAGAAGCAGTTGTACTTACCCTTGACCGCGAAGAACGCAAAATGTCTTTGGGTATCAAACAACTCATGCCAGACCCATGGAACGATATCGAAATCAAATATGCAGTTGGCACACGCCACAGTGCAAAAGTGCGCAACTTCACCAACTTCGGTGTTTTTGTTGAATTAGAAGAAGGTGTAGATGGTCTTATCCACATCTCTGATCTCTCTTGGCAGAAAAAAATCAAGCATCCATCAGAATTCTGTAAAGTTGGAGACGCCATGGAAGTTCTTGTTCTTGAAATCGATCGCGACAACCGTCGCATTTCTTTAGGTCACAAACAACTTGAAGAAAACCCATGGGATGTTTTTGAAAGTACTTTCTCTGAAGGTAGCGTTCATAGCGGCACCATTATCGACATGAAAGACAAGTCGGGTATTGTAGCCTTGCCTTATGGTGTAGAAGGGATTTGCCCAGCCAAACACCTTCGTAAAGCAGATGGTTCTAACGCTAAAGTTGAAGAAACCCTTGACTTCAAAGTCATTGAATTCAATAAAGATGCTAAGAAAATCGTTTTATCCCACACCCGTTTATTCGAAGAAGGAGAAGACAAACCATCCACGCCGAGCAAGAGCGGTAAGAAACCAAGCGGAAATTCTACCGACCAAGCAGTGAAAGCGATCAACCAAAGTGCAGAGAAATCTACGCTTGGTGACCTCAATGCACTCTCGGAATTAAAAGAAAAAATGGAGCGTGGCGAATAAGCACAATCCAAATCACATGAAGGGGGTTTCGGCCCCCTTTTTTTATGTCCTCTTTCTCAAATTTATACTTAACTTTAGGGCCTGAAAGATGGGTACAAATCAAATTTCAACAACTGTAAAAGACATTTTTGCCGCTTATCTAGAGCAAAATGGCCACCGAAAAACACCGGAGCGCTTTGCCATACTCGCAGAAATCTATGCTTACGAGGGTCACTTTGATGTTGAATCCCTTTACATCAAAATGAAGAACCACAATTACCGTGTTTCCAGAGCAACGCTTTACAATACCATTGAACTTTTACTTGCCTGCAATTTGGTGCGCAAACACCAATTTGGTAAAAATATAGCCCAATTTGAGCGCTCACATGCATCCAAGCAACACGACCACCTAATTATTACAGATACCGGTGAAGTCATCGAATTTTGCGACCCAAGAATACAACAAATTAAAGCGACAATAGAAGAACTCTTTGGTGTCTCCGTTCAGCACCATTCTTTATATTTTTACGGCGTTAAAAAAAATCCGACCGACTAATGGAAGTACAACTATCACAAAATGGTCCTTTGAGCATTATCAAACTCCAAGGAAGATTCTTTACGGAAAGTGACCGAGAAAATGCCATTGAGCACCTCGATCAAATCGAAAACTGGAATCTAGTCATCGATTTATCAGAGCTAGAATACATCAATTCTACTGGAATCGCTTTTTTAGTTAAAACCCTTACCCGATCTAGGCTCAATTTAGGAGATACAGTCTTGTTCCAGCCAAACGCACAACTGAATAAAATATTTGAACTCACCAGAATGGAACACATATTTGGTATTTTTCAAGACTTCGAACAAATTAAAAAGTTTTTTGAACAACAATCATGAAGGTAGACGTACTATTAGGCTTACAATGGGGAGATGAAGGCAAAGGAAAAATTGTCGATGTACTCACGCCTTCCTACGATATTATTGCGAGATTTCAAGGTGGCCCCAACGCTGGCCATACCCTAGAGTTTGAAGGAATCAAACACGTTTTACACACCATTCCTTCCGGAATTTTTCACCCAAAGGTCATCAATCTTGTGGGCAACGGTGTGGTGATTGACCCAGTGGTCTTTAGGGCCGAACTAGACAAACTCAAGCCCTTTAACATCGACTTTAGTTCTAGACTCCTTCTTTCCAGAAAAGCGCATTTAATTCTACCGACACACAAATTACTCGATGCCGCATCAGAACACGCAAAAGGCAAAGATAAGATTGGTTCAACACTCAAAGGAATAGGTCCAACTTACATGGACAAAACTGGTCGAAACGGCTTGCGCGTTGGCGATATTTTTTCGCCCAATTTTTTAGAAAAATACCGTGCACTCGTCGAAAAACACGAAGGCATTCTTATGCACCACAAAGATTTCACTTACGATCTTGCTGCACTGGAAAAACCTTGGTTTGATGCCATTGAAGTGCTCAAAACGCTCCCTGCTGTTGACTCTGAACACTACCTCAATGACGCGCTCCAAAATGGTAAAAAAGTACTTGCCGAAGGAGCCCAAGGCACCATGCTCGATATCGACTTTGGAACCTATCCTTATGTTACTTCATCCAATACTGTAACTGCCGGAACCTGTACAGGTTTAGGAATTGCACCCACAAAAATTGGTGCCGTTATCGGTATTTTTAAGGCTTATTGTACACGTGTGGGTAGTGGCCCCTTCCCTACTGAACTCACCGATGTCGTTGGTGAACTCATCCGCAAAGAAGGGAACGAGTTTGGCGCCACCACAGGAAGACCACGACGCTGTGGTTGGCTGGACCTTGTTCAATTGCGTTATGCCATCATGGTCAATGGTGTTACTGAACTTGCCATGATGAAAAGCGATGTGTTGGGCATATTTGAGCACATTAATGTCTGTACGCACTACCTCATTAACGGTGAAAAAATAACGAACTTTCCTTACGATGTCACAGACCTCGATATTGAGCCTATATACGAACAACTTGAAGGTTGGCACTGCGACCTCACCGACTTAAATACCTACGCCTCAGCACCTGCTCCACTGAAAAGTTACGTCGACTACCTAGAAGCACAATTAAATATTCCAATTCGCGTTATCTCTGTAGGGCCTGATCGTAAACAGACACTTCAAAACTAACATGATAAAAATACCTCAATTGCGTTTTGCTCTCTTTTGGATGGCATTTGTATGTTGGGGCTCATTAGTTGGTCAGGGTAAACTCCAATTATTACCTGGTACCGAGAAAATATACGCTATAAAAAATGGTATTCACCGTTTAGTAGGCACGGTAAGCTTTGTTTATCAAGGTAATACCATGTATTGCGACTCCGCTTATTACAACGACCAAGCAAAACAGGTTCGAGCCTACGGTAACGTCCATATCCAAAAGAATGGAATCAATCTCTACGCAGATTCTATATTTTATGCCGAACAACAAAAATATGCCAAACTATGGGGCCATGTAAAAGCCCGTGATGCTGCCTATAAAATGAGCGCAGACTCCATGGATTACGATGCCAAACGCGGTCGGGCAATATTTAAGAGCTCTGGAACAATAGAATCTATTCTTACCGACGAGCGCATCACGTGTGAACGAGGATATTTCTATCCCGCCAATGGCTCCTTCTTTTTTAGTGGAAAGGTTCATTATACCAAAGCTGATCTCGATGTAAAAACAGATACCTTACAATTCGCATACGAACAACAGAAACTGTATTTTCTTGGGCAAACGCAGATGCGCAATGATAGCACGCAAATCTATTGTCAAAAAGGCTGGTACGATGTCAAGCACGAAAATGGAGCACTTTATAAACGCGCAGAAATCTACCAAAAAGACAACGTTATCAAAGGAGATACCTTATTCATCAATCTTCAACTCAATGACTACGAAGGTCGTGGAGCAGTTTATTTTAAAGACGTTTCCCGACACATAGCCCTTCTTGGCAACCAAGCTAAGTTTAGCGACTCACAACACCTCGCATATGTGACCGGATCAAGCCTAGGTTTCATGAAATATAAAACGGATACACTCTATATTCATGCTGACACTCTTTTTTTAGAGCGCGACAGCCTTAACCATTCTAAAAAATTAATAGCCAATAACAACTTCCGTTTTTTACACCCGAATCTTCAAGGTATAGGAGATAGTGCGGTGTATTCCTTTGATGAAAAAATCTTATGTATTGGCAAGCGGCCCATCATGTGGTCTGAAAATGGCGAATTGAAGAGTAAAAGCGCTCAGGTGTTTTTCAAAGATTCGCTTTTGGAACACCTCGAACTCTATGAAAAAGCAAGCATTTTATTTGAACTTCCAACGGATAGTCTTTATAACCAAATGGCTGCTGAAAAAATATATGCACTTTTCGATTCCAGTGGGTCCTTGCAAAATGTAGATGCAACTGGGCAGGCCTGGACTATATTTTATCCGGAATCAGAAAAAAAAATCAATGATAGCACCATTGAGGTGCAACGCGAAGGGCTCAATCGTTTATTTGCAGAAAGACTATTTGTTGAACTTGAAAAAGGAGAAGTAAAGCAAATTACTTATTTTGATCAGCCTGATGGTATTTTTTACCCTATGGATCGAATTGAAGCCAAAGAAAAACGCATCAAAGGGTTTGAGTGGAATCCTAGATTAAGACCAAAAAATCCGCTTGATCTTCGAAAAGATTAACTCAACTCAGCGGAGTCTACAGCTGCATCCCAACGAGTTACACTCTTGACTCCTTCCACTTGTTCGAATTTTCTTGTGAGCTGCTCGAGTTGTTCGGTATCGTAAACCAGTACTTTTATTCTGCCTTCAAAAACACCATCATTGGTCTCAAATGAGATACTCTTCATATTGATACTGCTCTGTTTAGAAATGATTTCAGTCAGCCTATTTACCAAACCAAATTGATCAATTCCAATAATTCGAATGGCTGCAACGCGTTCGACCAGCGCACTGTTTTGCCATTTCGCTTTGAGGCAGCGATAGGCAAGCTTCGAGAGTAAATGTACAGCATTCGGGCAATTGAAACGATGGATTTTGATACCCGACGAAATGGTCACAAATCCAAAAATGGAATCGCCTGGAATAGGACTGCAACATCTGGCAAGTGTATACTCAAAACCCTTAAAATCTTCACCAATAATAACTGTATCGGTGTCAGTATTGATACCTTCATTGAGGAGGTCTTCGTCTGAACCCTTTATTTTTTTGGAACGGATTTTTCTCTCAATAATGATGTTGCCTCCAACTATATTGAGTTCACGTAACAGGGAAAGATCGATTTTACCTTTAGCGACTTTAAAATAAAGATTGGTACTGCTATCTACATTAAAATGCTTTTCAAGAGCTTTGATATTTTCAGGGGTATAACGAATGTTGTATTGCTTTAACTTACGCGCTAAAATCTCCTTACCATCTGCAGCCACTAGCTTGTGTGCTTCATTGAGTGCTGACTTAATGCGTTGTTTAGCTTTGGCTGAAACCACAAAGCGGAGCCACTCGTCATTTGGCTTTTGTTTGTTGGATGTGAGTATTTCTAATTGATCCCCATTTTGCAATTGATAGCTCAGCGGAACCAAACGGTTGTTGACTTTTGCACCAATACATTTGTTGCCAATTTGCGTATGGATGTCGTAGGCAAAATCGAGTATCGTGGAGCCTGTGGGCAACACGCGGAGTTCACCTTTGGGTGTAAAAACGTAGATTTCGTCGTTAAATAAATTGAGTTTGAAGTCATTGACAAAATCTAAGGCGCTGGAGTCTGGATTGTCTAATAATTCCCTAATTTCTGCAATCCAGCGGTCAAATTTATTGGAATCGTTGTTGGCTTCTTTGTATTTGTAGTGTGCCGCCAAACCGTGTTCGGCGATGTCGTCCATTCGCTTGCTTCGGATTTGAACTTCTACCCAGCGGCCTTGTGGAGACATCACGGTGGTATGCAAAGACTCATAGCCATTTGCTCTTGGCGTAGAAACCCAATCGCGTAAGCGTTCCGGACTCGGTTGGTAAAAATCTGTCACGACCGAATAAACGCGCCAGCAGTCAGATTTCTCACGTTCATGCGGAGTGTCGAGGATGATACGCAGCGCAAAGACATCAAAAACCTCTTCAAAAGGCACGTCTTTGATCTGCATTTTTCTCCAAATAGAGGAAATTGATTTAGGCCTGGCTTTGATGTCAAAAGAGTAACCTTGTGTTTGTAGTTCTGCCCGAATTGGTGCAACAAATCTTCTGATGAATCGATTGCGCACATCAGCCGTAGACTTTAATTTGGCTTCAATTTGCTCGTAAATTTCGGACTCACAGTATTTCATGGAGAGGTCTTCGAGCTCAGATTTTATCGGATACAAGCCCAACCGGTGTGCAAGGGGTGCGTACAAAAAGTTAGTTTCAGAGGCTATTTTGAGCTGTTTTTCAGGCTGCATGCTCGTTAGTGTTCGCATGTTGTGCAAGCGATCGGCTAGCTTGACCAACACCACTCGAAAATCATCGGAGATGGTGAGGATCATTTTGCGGAAGTTTTCTGCCTGAATAGACGTGTTTTCGTCAAATACTTCTGGTATTTTAGTCAGACCATCGATAATTTTACGCACAGTAGGACCGAACAAATCTTCAATATCTTGTAATGTGATATGTGTATCTTCGACGGTGTCGTGGAGCAATGCACAGACAATTGCGGTTGGTTCTAATCCCATTTCTTCAGCACAAATGCGCGCTACAGAAATAGGATGATAAATATAGGGTTCACCTGATTTTCTGCGCATGTCTTTGTGCGCCTCTAAAGCAATATCAAACGCCTTTCGTATGAGCTTGGTTTCTTCGCGGCTGCGGTCTTTGGTGGCACGCAATAATCCTCTGAAAGCATTGAGAATTTCAAGGCGCTCTTGCTCAAGATCGATAGGTGTCTGACCGTCGTATTGCATTAATTGGCAGGTAAGAGTTGACTTCTAACTTCTCCAAAACCAATTTTGATGCCATTCTGCTCGCAGTAGCCGCGCATAATGACGGTATCGTGGTCTTGTATAAAGCGACGCTCTGATCCGTCTGGCATTCGAACCGGCTTGGTGCCTTTCCAAGCGATTTCTAACATAGAGCCGAAGGAGTCTGGAGTCGGGCCTGAGATGGTACCTGAGCCCATGAGGTCACCACAGCGAATATTGCATCCGTTTACTGTATGGTGCGCAAGTTGCTGAGACATGTTCCAATACATATACTTAAAGTTGGAACGGCTGACCACATGCGCAGGGCAATTGGGGGCTTCAATAGTGACCTCTAATTGAATATCATAGGATTTGTTACCCTCAAACTGCAAATACGAGAGTACAGCCGGGTCTTGAGTTGGTGTTGAACAAGCATAAGGCTGCAAGGCATCTAAGGTGACTATCCAGCAGGAAATAGAGGAGGCAAAATTCTTCCCTAAAAATGGGCCAAGCGGAACGTACTCCCATTTTTGAATATCGCGGGCAGACCAATCGTTAAAGAGACACATTCCAAAAATATAGTCTTCAGCCTCAGCGGTTGAAATACTTTGACCGAGGGCCATACCGTCAAAAGTAATGAAGCCCATTTCTAGTTCGAAATCGATTTGCCGAGAAGGAGCAAAAATTGGGTCTGCGTTGTCGTCTGGCTTGATTTGACCTTTTGGTCTGATGACTTCATGGCCCGAAGGAATAATAGAGGAGGCCCTGCCGTGGTAACCCACCGGTATCCAGAGCCAATTGGGCAAAAGCGCATTTGCTGGATCTCGAAACATAACGCCAACATTGGTGGCGTGTTCTTTTGAAGAATAAAAGTCTGTGTAATCTCCAATTTGAACCGGCAAAGCCATTTGTACTTCAGCAATTGGAATTAACGCATGGTGCTGAGCTGCATTATTTTGAAAACTCGTGTTATCAGTTGCTAACAATTCTGCTATTCGGTTGCGCAGGGCTCGAACTGCCATTTTTCCTTTTCGCATCATGGGATTGAGAAATTCTTGACTGAATTCTGCAACCGTAAAGTTCAAATCGTCAAAATAGCCAAATGACGCCATAAGGGAGAGGTCCAGAACGAGGTTGCCGATTCGTACACCCACGCGCTTGGTACTTGACGCCGTTTCAAAAATGCCAAATGGCAAATTTTGAATAGGAAATTCAGAGGATGCTGTTACTTCTATCCAAGAACGAAGTTTGGGGTTGTTGGCCGTAATTTGCATAGCGTCTTAAATTATACATTGAAACGAAAGTGCATGACATCGCCATCTTCGACGATGTATTCTTTGCCTTCCACTTTAAATTTACCAGCCTCTTTGACGGCATTCTCGGAACCGTACTGAATATAATCATTGTATTTGATCACCTCGGCACGGATAAATCCTTTTTCAAAATCAGAGTGAATGACACCAGCAGCTTGGGGTGCAGTCATGCCTTTGCGGATGGTCCAGGCGCGCACTTCTTTGACACCTGCTGTAAAATAAGTCTGTAAATTCAACAAATGGTAGGCTTGGCGTATGAGTCTGTTTACGCCAGGTTCTTCTAAGCCCAATTCTTCTAGGAACATTTGACGTTCGTCATAGGTTTCGAGTTCTGTGATATCTGCTTCAATTTTAGCACCAATAACCAATACTTCTGCATTTTCTGAAGCAACGGAAGCTTTTACTTGGTCTACGTATTTATTACCGGTTTTAACCGAGGATTCATCGACATTACAAACATACATGACATACTTTGAAGTAATAAGATTGAAATTTTTGATGGTGTCCATTTCTTCTTGAGAAAATCCTAAACCCCGAACAGATAAGCCCTGCTCTAGGCCCGTTTTGATGCGCAGTGCGAGTTCGTTTTCTTTGAGTGCGTCTTTGTCTCCGGATTTGATGACGCGTGCTAGACTTTGGATTTTTTTCTCGATGGTATCAAAATCTTTAAGTTGCAGTTCGATGTCGATAATTTCTTTGTCGCGGATAGGGTCTACACTGCCGTCGACATGGATGATATTCTCGTCGTCAAAACAACGCAAAACATGCAAAATAGCGTCAGTTTCACGGATGTTTGCCAAAAATTGGTTGCCTAAGCCCTCCCCTTTTGATGCGCCTTTGACTAAACCTGCAATATCTACAATTTCCATCGTTGTGGGTACAACGCGCTCGGGATTAACCAAAGCTTCTAGTTTCTCAAGTCGAGGATCGGGTACGGAGGTAGTCCCGAGATTTGGTTCAATAGTACAAAAAGGAAAGTTGGCAGACTGCGCTTTGGCATTTGACAAACAGTTGAATAAAGTTGATTTTCCGACATTGGGCAAGCCAACGATTCCGCATTTTAAAGCCATTTGATATGTTTGTTAGATCAGAGCGTAAAGATAGCCAAAAGAGGCGTGCTTCGGTCTATTTTTGGTATTTTTACGCAAATTCAATGCATGAAAAACGCAATTATTCTACTTCTTATTTTAGGGCCAAATTGGCTCAGCATAGCCCAGGATAGTATTTTTATCAGACATATTTACGACGAGGCACTCTTGCGCGGGCAAGCCCATGAAAATCTTCGCCAACTATGTAAAGACATAGGCCCACGCCTATCAGGTTCGGCTCAAGCTCAAATGGCCGTTGACTGGAGCTACGAAAAAATGCTTTCCTATGGTTTTGATCACACAGACCGCCAACCCGTACAAGTTCCGCATTGGGAGCGCGGCACAACAGAAGCAGCTTGGTTCAAGACCCATCAAGGAAAAATCATTAGGGTTCATTTATTGGCTTTAGGAGGGTCCGTAGGCACGAACGGCTTACTCGAGGGTGAGGTCATTGCATTCAAACAACTCTCCGATTTACAAAAAGCTACGCCTAAAGAGGTCAAAGGAAAAATTGTATTTCTTAACCAGCCAATGGACGCAAGTCAGATTCAAACTTTTAAGGCCTACGGCGCATGTTATGCCATTCGTGGCAATGGCGCTGTTGAGGCAGGTAATCTTGGCGCAAAAGCAGTCTTAATCCGGTCTCTGGGGCTTCCTGAAGATGAACACCCACATACAGGTTCTATGCACTATGAGGCAGGCATTGAAAAAATACCAGCTGCGGCTTTAGCCACAGCCGATGCCAGTGCTTTGGCAGCTGCGCTTCAAGAAGGCAAGGTGCAATTTTATTTAGAAATGGATTGTCGAGACTACCCTGATGTGCTATCTGCCAACGTGTTTGCAGAGCTCAAAGGAAGCAAGTACCCAAACCAAATCATCACCATAGGAGGGCATCTTGACTCCTGGGACACCGGCGAGGGCGCACATGACGATGGCGCAGGTGTCATCCATTGCCTTGAAGCGCTTCGGATTCTCAAAGTTCTTGAATATCAACCAACCCACACCATTCGCGTGGTTTTCTTTATGAACGAAGAAAACGGAAACAAGGGCGGACAAGGCTACGCCAAATTCGTCAAACAAAATGGCGAACAACAAATTGCAGCGCTAGAAAGTGACCGTGGCGGCTTTGCGCCCCGCGGCTTCGGATTAGATGGACCTGATTCCTATCTCCAACTCCTCGCTTCTTTTGAACCGCTGTTTAAACCCTACGACCTCCATATTTTTGAAAAAGGTTATGGAGGAGTAGACATCGGGCCACTCAAAGAGCAATACCCCGGCATTCCACTTTTTGGATTTGTCCCTGACTCACAACGTTATTTTGACTACCACCACGCGCCATCAGATGTTTTTGAAGCAGTCAACAAACGCGAACTTGAATTGGGCGCTGCTGCTATTGCAAGCTTTGTCTATCTACTCGATAAAAATCTATAGTACAAGTTCAAATGTGCGGTATATCAGGCCTATTTTGTAAAAGCACCACAGCCTCCATTGAAGGAGCGGCCGTTCTCTCTAGCATGAACGATCGGCTCGAGCATCGTGGGCCCGACGGCGCTGGTCTCAAGTGGTTCGACAACACTGCATTTGGTTTAGCACACCGACGCCTCTCGATCATTGACCTCAGTGAAAAAGCTGCTCAACCGATGTGCCTGAATGAACGCTACTGGCTGAGTTTCAACGGTGAAATCTACAATTATCTTGAACTCCGTGCTGAACTTTGTGCACTTGGTGCGGTTTTTCAAAGCCATTCTGACGCAGAAGTACTGCTGCAGGCCTACATCTTTTGGGGAGCTGACTGTCTGCAACGATTCAACGGAATGTGGGCTTTTGCTATTTACGACCAACAGCAAAACACGCTTTTTTGTGCACGTGACCCGTATGGCGTAAAACCCTTTTATTACCTTGAAAACCAAACTCATTTTGGCTTTGCTTCCGAAATCAAAGCCTTAATTGCTATTCCAAGCTACCAAGCGACGGCCAATAAAAAAGCGCTACTCGCCTATTTTGGTCTGAGTAAAATTGAAACGGAAACCGAAGGGTTTTTTAAAGGCGTCTACGAACTCCAACCTGGCTATACCCTAAGCTATGATTTAACCACACAGCAAAAGTCAATTGCTCAATACTACCATCCAACACACATTGAGGCCAAACAAGCCAAAAATCAATTCAAAGCAACACTTGAAAATGCCGTTACCTTGCGCTTAAGGGCCGATGTTCCGCTTGGTTTCTGCTTGTCAGGTGGTCTAGACTCGAGTAGTTTATTACACCTTGCCGCAAAAATAAATCAAAACAAAAAGGTTACTTCATTGGCCAATGGGCTTCATGCCTTTACAGCCGCAAACGATTCTCCTCTAGATGAGCGTAAATGGGCCGAGCAAATGATTACGCACACCGATGCTACTTGGCATGTATCAGAACTAAACAGTCAGCAATTGATAGACGCATTGCCTCAACTTATTTATCATCAAGATATTCCGCTGCTCAGCACCAGTACTTTTGCGCAAAGCAGTGTCATGAAAAGTGCTGCCCATCAAAATATCAAAATTCTCATCGATGGACAGGGTGGCGACGAATTATTTGCAGGTTACCAAGTATTTTACCCCACCTTTTTCAAGGAACTATTCTGGACAGGGAGTTGGGCACTGTTTTTACGCGAATGGAGCCAACTTGGCAATTCGCCAAGTTCTAAAAAATACATTCTTAAAGAATGGCTCAAAGACCTGATCACTTATCTTCCAAACAAGGTGCAAGGCATAATAGCGAAAAGAGCAAATCCTTCGCTCGCCTATTTACAGCAGCTTCCAGAAAAGAGCAGGCAGCGTTTTTCTAGCCTACAAGAACATTTGGCTTCTTATTGCCATGAACACGAATTAAAAAGCCTTTTGCGTTGGGAAGACCGCTGCTCCATGCAATTTGGCATAGAATCCAGAACGCCTTTTGCCGACGATACCGAGCTCTTGCAAACAGCTAGATCGCTGCAAATAACAGACCTTATTCACAACGGTTGGTCAAAGTATATATTGAGAAAGGTGCTGGATAAAGAATTGCCAAGTACCATTTCATGGCGAAGAGATAAAAAAGGATTTTCGGTGCCAGAAAGCGCCTGGCTAATGGAAACAACCCGTTTCTGGAGCGAACAAATTGAAACCCATTGCGCCCTTGATAAAAGTGAGCTCATTGATCACGTGCAACTCCAAAAAGATTTAGCACGTATTTTCTCTCATAGCAAATACGCGGGCTTACAAAACTTTGTGTTTCGTTATGTATGCTACTTAATTTGGCTCAAGGAATTTGAAATCAAACAATTCGCCTAAACTTCTTTTTGTGCTAGGCGGAGTTCAAAAGCTCTTTTTGGCAAGGCATTAATTTCTATGGCTTGCCCTATGAACGCATCTGGAAGGTAAACAGCACATAGCGCGTGCTTGACTAAATAAACATTTGAATGCATGTGAGCAGGCAAAGCCTTGTAAATACCCAGTAAGACTTCATAACGTGGATATTCCGCATCTTGCTTTGCATCGTGCCAAACCAAAATTGAATCCGCAGCTTTTCTCAAACCCAATGCGGTTTGAGTATCGCGTAAAACGGCTTCTGTAGCATGATCGCCATCAATAAAGACGAGGTCGCATTTTTGAGCGTAGGGCTGCCAATCAAAGGTTGCGGAGTCTCCAAATAAGTGCGTAATATTCTTGATGTCTTTTGAAAAAAACCGATGGGAGTCTATGTAATGAGGTGCTTGCCCCATACGACGCAAAGTGCTATCTGGTAAATTGAGCGAATAAACTTCCTTGACGAACGGCGCCACATTAGCTGCACTTTCCCCTCTCCATGTTCCGATCTCTAAATAAGTTTCAACTTTGTACTTTCGACAAAGCATTTGTAAAAAAGCAAAATCTGTTACCATGGAAGATCCGGAAAGAAACGCATAGGGTGTAATATTCAACTCCTGAGCCTCTGTCCAAGCAAACGGATCAAGTTCTTGTAATTTAAGTGCTGGAAATACGTTTTCAAATTCATTCTTCAAGACCTCTTCATCTTTGAGAATTAAATTAAACAAGGCTGGTCTTTTTAAGAGCAACCAAATTGCTTTAAAGAGTTTGATAATTTTCTGCATAATTAAGACTTACGCCACAAAACGCGGATTTGAGTAAATAATTGTTCGAGCTCGGCTTTGGAAGGGAAAATAGAAAACACTGCGCCATCTTTTAAAAAGCAATACACAATTACTGCGCTTGTTGCCGTATAAGAAATACTTGCCGCAATGGCCCCACCAAAAGCTCCATAACTCGGAATCAAGGCAAAGGAAGCTAGAATGCTAAATACAAGACCCACACCCGAGGCAAAGGCATTGACCCCATAACGACCATGACCAGAAAAATAATGTCCTACCACTAATGCATAGGTAAACACCCAAACACCAGGCGCCAAAACCCACATAAGCTGTTGAATTTCGCCAAAATCTGGTCCAAAAACATAGCGGTAAAAATCTGCGGGTAATAACAAGAAAAATACAACCCCAACTAAAGAAGCCAATAATCCAAAACGCGCTAATTTCTCCGTAATTTGAATTGTATATTGCTGATCTTGGGTGTTGGCAATTGTGGCGTATTGCCATAGAGAAATACTTGTCGCAATGAGCCAAATAGATTCTGTAATGGAGCTCGCATTCGAATACACCCCTACTTCATATGTGCCGTGATATTGTTCTAAGATATAATAACTAGCTCTAAAACTCAAGAGTTGTAAAACATGTGCCAACTGATTGAAAAAACCCAACGCAAACATGCTGCGCCAAACTGTTCGCCAACTTTGTTGAACATCTTTTGTACTCGGGAAAGAACGCCACAAATAAAAAACGCTGAGTGCAAAAGAAAATCCAAAAGCAATGTAAAGTGCCAGCACATAATCTAGTTCATTTTGAGTGGTCCATTGAAATAAACAGGTTAGAAACGTGAGTAATGGAACCGTAATTTGAATGAGGTTGTATGCGCCTATTTTTTGTTGCCCGAGTAATAAGGAAGCATGAGCAGACGTTAAAGCACTTATTGCACTAAGAACAATTACATTGATCAAGTATCCATTCGGAAAAATCTTAAAAAGATACAAACCAATAGCAGCAATTATACTTACCAAACAGATCCAAAGGTAAGAAGCACCCACTAGGCGAAGCCAAGAAAACCTCGAAGATAAATAGACCAGCGCAGCGCCGCCAATCAAGGAATCAAAAATGGTGATGATCGCAACGGAGGTGAGCAGTAAACTTTGTTCGCCTTTACCAACTGCTCCGGTGAGCTGTGAAAACAAAATGACCAATCCAAAATTGAGCAGCGCTGAAAGCACCCTTACCCCAAAATTGCCAAAAATACTACGCCACATCTTTTTGGAGCACCATTTGATATGCCTCTAGAAACAGTCCTGAAATTGTCGAAGGGCTGTATTTCAATTCAGCTTCCTCGTGCAGCTCTTGGGTTGAATATTGGCGCTTTTGAATATCCAACATGGCGGTCAAGAGTGCTTTTTCATTTTCTGAAGAAACGAGAATTCCATTGCCTTCTGAAATAATTTCTCCGACACCACCTACATCTGTTGAGATCATAGGAGTGCCGCAAGAGAGTGCCTCGAGAAGTACGCAAGGTAAATTTTCATAGCGGCTGCTCAAAACTAAGGCATCGGCAAATTGCAGGACTGCTGCTACTCCGGCGCTGTCTTGTCTGCCGTGAAAGTGAATTGACTGTGCAAATTCAAATCCTTTGATCAGGTCTCCATATTTGTTAAAATCACCATCGGAGACCACGTGCAGTTCTACTTTTGCTTGTTGCTTTTTGAGCTGATAAAAAGCCCGAACCAATAAATGAAAGTTTTTTTGTTCGGGGTCCAAGGAGGAAACATGTACAAAACGAAAAACACCGTGCGGTTTTTTATCCAGGGCACTAAATAGCTTCGTATCGACAACATTTGGAACCACTTTCATTGGGGTGCCTATACCAAAATGCTGCATGGCCGCTGCAAGGTCTAGAGAAACCGGCATGATCAAGTTGGCACGCTTGCCAATCCATTTCATAAAAAATTGTTGAATTCGGGAAGGCTGCGGCTGGGCGTAGTCGTGGTAGCAGGTCCAGTGTTCAGTAAGCACAAGCGGAACCCTCCACCTCCATTTGAGTAATATACCTACCAATCCAACTGGATACAACACATTACCATGAATGAGTTCAGGTTTACCCAACTTCGTTTGTCCAGCAAATTTTAAATAGGCCGCAAAAACACGAAAATAATTGATCAAAACGCCTAAAATAGGCAAACTACTTTTGGGTACATAAATGAGATGTTCTTCAAAAGTGTCGGTTTTCAATTCATGCGTAAGCTCCGGATGCTCCGAACTTAATACCACATGAACCAAAGCAACATCTGCAACTAATTGGGCCGCCTTGATATGTTGCTGCACAAAATTACCTTCGGTTGGCCGCAGCACCGATGGGTACCAACTAGAGATAAACAATACTTTTGGCCGCGCTTGCATAGACTGAATTTACAGATTCTTTTGATACACTTCTTGGAGTTGTTGCAGGGCGTAATCAATTTCTTCTTTGGTGGTAAATCTTGAAAAAGAAAATCGGGCATTTGGTCTTGAAGTATCTGCACCAATGCCTTCTAATACATGAGAACCTATAGCAGCTCCCGAAGTACAGGCAGAGCCACCACTAACAGCCACTCCTTTCAAATCGAGGGTAAATAACAACAAGCCAGCCTTTGGCGTGGCTGGTAAGCAAACATTAAGTACGGTGTAGAGTGCCGTCTCAAAACTGGTTTCACCATGAAAAAGCACATCGGGGAAAAGTTCTTGCAAGCGTTCCATCATGTAGCTTTTTAGGCCCCAAACATGCGCTTGGTGTTCAGCTAAATCGGCATAAGCTAATTCTACTGCTTTTGCCAAGCCAACCACTCCGGCAATATTTTCGGTACCACCACGCAAGCCTCTTTCTTGTGAACCTCCATGAATGAGCGGATTAACGCGTGTTTTTTTATTCACATACAAAAATCCAACTCCCTTCGGACCATGAAACTTATGAGCTGCGCAAGTTATAAAATCGATATCTATTTGGCTCAAATCAAAATGATAATGCCCCATGGTTTGGACGGTATCAGAATGAAAATAAGCGCCATTTTGACGGCATAGTTGTGCGATTTCTTGGATTGGAATTAAGGTGGCAATTTCGTTATTGGCATGCATCAAAGACACAATGGATGGGATGCCCTGCTCTAATACCGACTGGAGTTCTTTTAAATCTATGTTGCCTTTGGCATCCAAAGTCAAGTAAATAAGTTCAATTTGAAGCTCGTTTTTGAGCGCTTCGACCGTATGGCCTACGGCGTGATGTTCAATGGCTGTTGTAATAATTCGTTTGACGCCAAGTTGGGTAACCGCAGCACGGAGCGCCATGTTGTCTGCTTCGGTTCCGCCCGAGGTGAAGATCAATTCTGAAGGCGAACAATTGAGCACTTGGGCAATAGTGCGTCTAGAATTTTCTAATAAAGCTTTTGCCTGACGGCCAAATGCGTGTGTAGAAGACGGATTTCCGAAGTTATTGTACAATACCGGAACCATAGCTTCGACCACCTCTGGTGCAATTGGGGTGGTAGCCGCGTTGTCAAGATAGACGTTCATTCAAACTGTTTTGCCACGAAGATACTAAAATTAGTTTGCTTATCTTTGGGTAATGAATGCTCCGCTCGCAGAACGCATGCGCCCCACCACACTGGATCAGTATATTGGTCAGCAGCATCTTTTAGCGCCAACTGCAGCATTGAGGCGGGCCCTAGATGCCGGCGTTATCCCATCCATGATCTTTTGGGGCCCTCCAGGTGTTGGTAAAACCACCCTTGCTCAGCTCATTGCCCAGCATTTGCAGCGCCCTATTTATACCCTTTCTGCTATTTCTAGCGGCGTTAAAGACGTTCGAGAGGTCATTACCAAAGTACAGAATGGCGGCATGTTCAGTCCAAAAGGCAGCATTCTCTTCATCGATGAAATTCATCGATTTTCCAAAGCGCAACAAGACTCACTTTTAGGAGCAGTAGAAAAAGGCATCATCACACTCATTGGTGCCACCACCGAAAATCCTTCCTTTGAAGTCATTTCCGCTTTGCTTTCACGCTGTCAGGTCTATACGCTAAACAACCACAGTAAAGTAGATCTTTTGGCTTTGATCAATAGAGCAATCATCGAAGACCCGATTTTACGACGCAAAAACATTATCCTGAGCGAAACAAACGCACTACTCAGAATTTCTGGAGGAGACGCTCGAAAACTATTGAACGTTTTTGAGATCATGGTTGGTACTTTTCAAGAACAAAATGATATAGAAATTACAGATGAGGTGGTTTTGCAAAACGCCCAGCAAAGTTTAGCAAGCTACGATAAAGACGGCGAGCAACACTACGATATCATTTCGGCTTTCATCAAGTCAGTAAGAGGCTCTGACCCAAATGCAGCAGTTTACTGGCTGGCCAGAATGGTAGAAGGCGGTGAAGACCCCAAATTTATTGCGCGGCGTTTAATTATTTTAGCTGCAGAAGATATCGGATTGGCCAATCCGAACGCGCTTTTACTCGCCAACGCTTGTTTTCAGGCGATCGAAAATGTAGGCTGGCCAGAATCTCGGATCATTCTTTCTGAGTGCACCCTTTATTTGGCGAGTTCACCAAAAGGCAACGCGGCTTATATGGCCATCAACAAAGCGCAACAACTCGTGCAGCAAACGGGTAATCTTAGCGTACCGCTCCCCTTGCGCAACGCACCGAGCGCACTCATGAAAGAACTTGGCTACGGAGTCGGATACCATTACAGCCATGATCATCCGGGCAATTTCATAAACCAAGAATTTTTACCTTCAGCAATCATAGGCACCAATTTCATAGCACCTGGTAGTAGCCAAAAAGAACAAGAATTAGCTGATCAAATCAAAAAGTGGTGGCAAGACAAATACAAATTTTAAGCGGAGCACTCCTCTATTACGGTCTTGTACTGCCGTTGTCCTATTTACCGCTCAGGATACTCTATGTGCTTTCAAATCTGCTCTTTCTGTTGTTTTGCACCATTCTTCCTTACCGCAAAAAGGTAATTGACAACAACCTAGCACTAGCCTTTCCGAATAAATCAAGCAAAGAAAAAATACAAATCAGAAAAGATTTTTACCGCTATTTTTCTGATCTATTGGTTGAATCAATCAAAAATCTGAGCATTTCCCAAAAACAATTGCTTGGACGCATGCAACTCGAAAATCCGGAAATCTTAGAAGAAATCAAAGCGCTCAACAAACCTATTCTATTCGTTGCAGGGCATTACAATAATTGGGAATGGCTCATTACCGCCCAAGCCCTTTGGTTCAAGAACCCAAATTTTGGAATTGGCATGCCGCTTAGCCATCCATTTTGGAATTGGAAATTGACGGCCAGACGCGAACGGTTTGGTTTGAAGGTTGTTCATGCACAAAACTACCCAACAGCATTCGATGCACGTAATCCAGTCGTTTTAGTTTTGGCAGACCAAGCACCTAACTCAGCAAATCAATGTTTATGGCTAACCTTTCTCGGTAGAGATACCGCTGTCATTTTTGGACCTGAATACATGGCCAATCAATTCAATTGCGCGGTAGTTTTTGCATGCGTATCAAATTCAAAAAGAGGTTTTTACAACATTCAACTTGAAGTTTTAGCTGAGGACTCAAAAATGCTTTCCTACCAAGAACTAACCAAATTACATGTCCAAAAACTCGAACAACAAATTCTAGACAACCCTGCGCGCTGGCTGTGGTCACACAAGCGCTGGAAACACCAAAAACCCAGCAATTGGAACCTAACCAGTCGAGAACTAGAAAATAAGTTTGAGTCCAAATTTCGCAATCATGCTTAAGCTTTTCGTTTGTCTTGGCTTACCGTTATTTGGGTGGTCTCAAATTCAAGTCTTCTTTCCGAAAACAAGCCCTAAAGAACACCAACGCGCACTCATTACTTTGGCGAGCGGGCAAATCCTGAGTGGTTCTAATGAAGCCAATATCCGTATTCATGGATCAGATGGTCAAGTGCAACAAAACAGCCAACTAGGGGCAGCATTTAAAGAAATCCGAGACCTTGCTCAAACGCCAAATGGTTTCATTGCCCTACAAAGCCATGACTCCAGCGGGCTTGTGTTACTCAATAATGTTTTAGCAATCGATACCATTATTTATCCATTCGGTAAAAGAGTATCGCTCTTTTTAGATGGTATATGTGTACAGGGAAATTTAGTTTTTCTGCTCGGCGACCCTGTAGATGGTTTCTTTAGTACTTTTCTATCTTCAGACGGCGGGTTGCACTGGAAAACAACAAACCAAAAAGTGAGCGCTAGTGAAGGCGAAGCAGCCTATGCAGCAAGCGGCCAAACCAATCAAATTTACAATGGCTGTTTTTACTTTGTGTCGGGTGGTTTGGAGTCGAGGTTGATTTCTTCTACGGATCAAGGCAACACTTGGAACACCAGCAAGCTCCCGTATCCGTCTTGCCTTACTTGCGGCCCTTACGCCATGGCCGTCCAAACCGAAAAAGAAATTATGACCGTAGGTGGCAATTATTTGGAGCCCAACAACGCGCAAAACACTTGCTTCTATACCACAGACGCTGGCCAAACCTGGAAAGCACCCAAAAAAGGCCCCTCAGGGTATCGCTCTTGCATAATTTACGCCGAAGATAAGTATTTTGCTTGTGGCACAAACGGCATTGATGTCAGTAAAAACGGTGGCAAAACCTGGAAGAAAATCTCTGATCAAAATAGCCTAAGTATGGTCATGCTTGATCAGCAACTTATTGTAAGTCTGGCAAATGGAGGGTGGTTGCTGATTAAAATCTAAAAAACAAATACTTCACCAGGAGTCAGGCTAATTGCACCTGCATCATGGCTAAATTTTCTTTTGGCAAAAAGCGAAACCAATCCCTCTCCTTTTTTATCCTCGTTGTGCGTATCAATCAAAAGTTCAGCCTTAAGCTGTTTTTGTAATTGCAGCGCCTTATCCGAGCCCAAATTAATGGTGCCACCTAAAAAGAAAGGCAATTGATACTGAAGCGTGGTGGTGATAACGGCATTTATTAAAAGATCTAAATTTTCATTCAACACTGCTCCGTGCGGCGCATAAACAAGCTTCTTTTCTGTGCTTTCAATCAAATAGGCTTTGT
>ERZ888423.592-NODE-592-length-36297-cov-10.846863_pt1 | contig 36297 bp, 34 predicted proteins | sample MGYA00520523_ERZ888423 | MGnify/ENA primary metagenome ERZ888423 (study PRJEB32303, sample SAMEA104408611) | aquatic metagenome | biome: Brackish water; feature: Pelagic; material: water | place: Baltic Sea | collected 2014-06-08T10:24:00 | depth 30,27 m ... | reverse complement strand
CCGACACTGGAAGGATTTTAAGTCCTCTGTCTCTGCCATTGGACTACGGGGGCCACGAGCAAGTTCTGCGGAAGTTTACTTGATGAGGGGCTTTTGCAGAAACTGAGCCTAGCAAGGGCAATTGTGGTGGTTACGATGAAGCCATGGACCACAACCAATTACTTGAAAAGTATCACTCATCTGCGATCTCATTTGTAGAAGAGGGCAAAAAGATTTCAGCTGAAAAGCTCAATCTCTCAAAGGATGGGGAATGGTCGGCAGCATTTGTAATCCATCACATCGCAGATGCTGAAATTCAATTTGGCGTTAGGTATGCAAATGCATTGTGTGAAGATAATCCAACAATTGTTCCATTTGATGAGGAAAAGTTTCCAACTGGATTGCAGTACAACAAGCGCTCTGTGTCTGTCTCACTTGACTCATTAGCGGCAAGCCATGCGATGAATTATGAGATTTTGAAAAACGCATCTGATGCTGACTGGAGCCGTATCTCCACACATCCGCAGCGCGGCGCAGTGACGCTTTTGCAGTCAGTAACACTTTCGGCAAACCACATCGAAGGTCACATCGCTCAACTACAGAACGCCGCTATTTAAAACTCTTTGCCTTTTTAAAAATCGAGTTGAGCATTGGCTCGGTTAACTTTCCGGTGAAGGTGTTTTGCTGACTTGGGTGGTAACTTCCTAAGACCAAACGTTTAACTCCATCTGGACCTCCATAGGTAAAACTCTCGCCATGGCCAAACTTTGGTGTGGGAGAAGATATTTGGTGATCTAGGGTGCGCAGACTCTTAATGATCGCACTCCAGGCAAAACTTCCTAGCGCTACAAAGATTCGCGCAGTTGGCATCAGTAGTTCGAGCTCATTGATCAAATAATCAGAGCACTGAATCTTTTCCTCAGTAGAAGGCTTGTTATCTGGCGGAGCGCATCGAACCGCGCAGGTAATGCGGGTATCAATGAGTTTTTGGCCATCATCGGCAGCTGTACTTGTAGGGATAGTTGCAAGACCATTCTTGTGCAGCGCTTTATAGAGCCAATCCCCTGATGAATCCCCGGTAAAGATTCGACCTGTTCTGTTTGCACCATGAGCACCTGGTGCTAATCCAACGATCACGATTCGTGCATTCTCAGGGCCAAAGCCAGGAACTGGTTTGCCCCAGTACTTTTCATTCTCGTAAGCCTTACGTTTTACAACAGCGACCTCTTCACGCCATTGAACTAAGCGTGGGCACTTAGTACAGGCGACAATCTTTTGATCCAGAAGCTTTATAGATTTAATTGCGGGCAAGAGAAAATGCCATTCCATCCAAGATATCTGATTCAGAGGCTACAAACTCGGCAGCACCTGTTGCTTTCATGATCTCTGAGAGGACAAGAGAGCCCGCTGCAATTACATCAACACGGCCTGGGTGCATATATCCCAGTGATAAACGTTGTTCGCGGGTTTTAGTGGCAAACATGGTGGCAGCATCATGGGTTTGTTGTGCACTGATTCTAGAAAGGTGAATTGCGTAGCGATCGTATTCAGGAAGATTCAGCGCTGCAGCGGCAACTGTTGTCGCAGTGCCAGCAACCGCAACCAGAGTTTTGGCTTTAGTAATCGGAACAATTGCAGCGGCTTGTGCAATGGCTGCTTGAATATCTGTGCGGGCTAACTCAAGTTGTGCTGTCGTAACAGGATCTGAGGCAAAATGTCTTTCAGTCATGCGCACACAACCGATATTGACGCTACGAGCTGCTTCAACGGTAGATGTGCCAAAGACAAACTCAGTTGAGCCTCCCCCAATATCAACTACTAAAAAAGGACCGTTGCTTGGAGCTAAATCTTTGATCGCACCAGCAAAGGAAAGCGCTGCTTCTTCATCGCCAGAGATAACCTCTAGCTCAATTCCTAAACGCTGGCGAACCCCATCGACAAAGAGGTGACGGTTAGTCGCATCGCGTGTGGCGCTGGTTGCACAAAAGCGAATCTTTTCAACACCGCGCTTAGCAATCTCGGCTGCGAATTTATCAACGGCGGCAAGGGTCCTGGCGATCGCATCTGGGTGGAATTGACCGGTTTGATCAACGCCTTGTCCTAGGCGAACAATCTCCATATCGCGCACAACTTCACGAAAGTTGCTGCCATCAATATCTGCAATCAGTAAACGAATTGAGTTAGTTCCGCAATCAATCGCCGCTACTCGCATGGGTTGCTCTTCCACCAATCAGGAAGTTGTGCAAGGGCTTCATCACCCAAGGGATTAACGCCCGGACCTGCTGATAGCGAGTGTGCGACAAGTGAATGCAAACACTTCACACGTGTAGGCATTCCACCCGCTGAAACATTATCAACCTCAGGAACATCGACCCCTAAAGCAGAACGTGCTGCGATGTAATCATCATGTGCTGCGTGATAGGCACCAGCTAATTCAGCATCTGTCTCTAAGCGCTCATTCATCTGGCCCATTAATCCCGTTGTTTCAAGGGTTGAAATTACCGCGGTTAAGCGTGGGCAGGTTGCGTAGTAAAAGGTTGGAAATGGTGTGCCATCTTCTAGGCGAGGTGGGGTTTCAACTACCGCAGGTTTTCCGCATGAGCAGCGATACGCGATCGCATGAACATCGCGAGGTGAGCGACCTAGTTGCCTTTGAATACAATCAAGGTCGGTCTGTGTAACTTCGCGCATTAATTGCCGGTTTCGCTAATTGATGCAATCAGGCGTGCATACCAAGGTTGACCATCAGCTAGAGAGCTAGCAATCTTTGTTGTTCCCTCTTCTCCAGGAAGTGTCTCACCTTCAGTCACGAGGTACTGACGCTCACCTGGCAAAACAAAGTGCAGACGTTCACGAGCTTGTGACTTTATGTACTCAGGATCTTGCCACAAGGTTAACTCTTGACGTGCCTTTTCTAGCGCTGAGTTATCAGCAGATAGCTGCGACTTAAGTGCGCTGATCTGTGCGCGCTGTGTGAAGTAATTCTTAACCGGTGGTGCAATTGTTAATGCAAGTACAAAGAAGATTGCTGACAAGGCCAAAACGCGATTAGAGGTACGGCGGCGACCAAAGCGAAGTTGTCGACGTGCCATAGCTAATTCTTACCCTTTGAAACGTGGGAAGGCTGCGCGACCGGCGTAGACCCCACCCTCTGCTAGCTCCTCTTCAATACGAAGAAGTTGGTTGTACTTTGCAACACGTTCTGAACGTGCAGGTGCACCTGTCTTGATCTGTCCGCAGTTCAGTGCAACCGCTAAATCAGCGATAGTTGTGTCCTCAGTTTCACCTGAACGGTGGCTCATCATGCTGCGGTAGTTAGCACGGTGTGCCATTTCCACTGCATCGATTGTCTCTGTCAGAGTTCCAATCTGATTTACCTTTACAAGAAGTGCGTTTGCTGTATCTCCTGCAATTCCCTTAGCTAAACGCTCTGGGTTAGTCACAAATAGATCATCTCCGACGATCTGAATCCGTGAACCCAGGACCTTAGTCATCTGTGTCCAGCCAGCCCAGTCCTCTTCATTGAGAGGATCTTCAATTGAAACAATTGGATAGGCATCTACCAAAGAGGTGTAATACGCGATCATTTCATCAGATGTTTTTAAAGCACCCTCAAATTTGTACTTACCATTCTCGTGGAACTCGGTAGCAGCAACATCCATGGCAAGTGCGATTTCACTACCCGGCTTGAATCCAGCGGCTGTAATAGCTTCGAGGATCAGATCTAGTGCTGCACGGTTGCTATCAAGATTGGGAGCAAAACCACCCTCATCTCCGACCGATGTTGCAAGTCCGCGCTTCTTCAAAACTGACTTGAGAGCGTGATAAATCTCGGCACCCCAGCGAATTGATTCACGGAATGTTGGTGCACCAATTGGCGCGATCATAAACTCTTGAATATCAACATTGGTATCGGCGTGTGCGCCACCATTGAGAATGTTCATCATTGGCACTGGAAGTAGGTGTGCATTTGGTCCACCTAAGTAGCGGAACAATGAAAGATCAGAGCTTTCCGCAGATGCCTTTGCTACTGCAAGGGATGCACCAAGGATTGCATTTGCACCAAGACGTGACTTGTTCTTGGTTCCATCAAGTTCAATCATCGCTGAATCAATTAGACGCTGATCCTGCGAATCAAAACCAATTATCTCGGGAGCGATCTCATCATTAACAAATGCAATAGCCTTTTCAACACCTTTACCAAGGTAGCGCTTGCCACCATCGCGAAGCTCTGCTGCCTCAAATGCGCCAGTGGAAGCTCCACTTGGAACCGCAGCACGTGCTTGTGTGCCATCTTCTAATTGGATTTCAACTTCAACCGTTGGATTTCCACGGGAGTCGAGAATTTCACGGGCACCTAACGCTTCGATAATCGCCATTGCATTTCTCCTCAAATATATTAAAGGTCTGGGTTTCTAAACTGTTGCCGACCTCAACGCTGAAATGGCATGTACCTTAATAATCAAAGTCTACCGCGAACCTACGGTGGACTATGCGGGCCCGATCTCTCGACTAATCCGCATGGCCTCCTTGCGAAGAGCTGCTTCTGCATCGATTCCATTGGCATGTGCCCATGCGATGACCGCCACAAGGGCTTGCCCCACAGTGTTTTCATCAGCTGGTCCATCGATCGAGACGGTATCAGGAGTCGTAACTTCAACATTGTATTTTTCGGCTCGATATAACAGCTTTTCAATTAATGGAAGCGCAGGTTGGGACATCGCAACACCATCTAATGCAGAGGTGCGTCCCTTTTCCCTCTTTTTGATCTCCTCCCAATTGTCAACAACCTCCTGCGTATCTCGTACTTCAACACCATCAAAGACATGTGGGTGCCTACGAATCAACTTTTCAGCGATTCCTCGTGCAACATCCTCAATTGAAAATGGATCCGTTGGATGCTCCTGAGCCATACGTGCATGGAAGTAAACTTGTAAAAGAACATCACCTAGCTCTTCCCGCATATCAATTCGATTTTCGGATTGAACAGCATCAACAAACTCGTATGACTCTTCCAGTAAGTACTTAAGGAGTGATTCATGGGTTTGCTCTGCATCCCAAGGGCAGCCACCAGGAGATCGCAAGGTGTTCATGACCTCAACAAGTCGTTGAAGTTGTGAGTCTTGCATAGAAGTAACTGTTACTTATCTGATGGAGTAACAGCAGACTCAGCAGAGTCTGCAGGAATTACATCAGCGTTTGTTGCATCCCACGTACCGTAGCGAGGGTTGACGGTTACGCCCATCTCCTTTGCCTTTGCAACGATGAGCTTTTGAATCTCTGCGCCAAGTTGATCTTCAGTTACACCCGCTGCAGTTAGCTTCTGACTAATTTTATCCGAGTAAGAAATAACTTCGATGTACTCATCTAGATCATCGGGTGCGATTCCTGCGCCAACCAAAGCTGTTGGTAGCGCAGACTCTCCACCTACCTGCTCGATAATGCTGGCACGACGGGTATCGATCTCGGCCTTTGTGACATTGATATTAAGCTCTTTGCCAAGCTCGCTAAATAATGTTCGCAAGAGATGAAAACGAAGTTGTGAAATATTAAGCGCTGAACCTGTTTCTAACTGCATCTGTGATGTATCAACCTTGGTGCGCTCTGAAAGAATCCCATCAATGCTTCCCTGAACAGTTGCCTGCGTAATCTTTATGTCGCCAACTGTTGCCGCTGCACCAACCTGCGAACAACCGGCTAATAGAAGTGTTGCCATTACTGCCGCAATTGTCAGGATCTTCTTCATTCTGTACTCGCTTTCGGTGCATCGCTCAATTGGTGTACGGCCTCGACGACCCAGGCCAGAAGAGAAGTATCCACTATTTCAGCAGCAATCTGTGACGGATCCCAAGAGGCAGCCTTCGGAAGGGCGACCAAGACCGTACTTGCCGCGCCTTTATAGAGCGAGCCTGGGTACAAACGTGTCAAACGTAACTGTCGAGATTCAGGAAGAAGTAATGGCGCAAGACGAAGGAATTTTCCTTGGACAACTACTTCAGTTAGCTTTGCAGCCTTTGCTTGTGCACGTAAAGCTGCAACCCCCAGTAAGGCCATCGCTTCATCTGGTAGTGCACCAAATCGATCAATTAACTCAGCTTCGATTGATGCAACATCACTTGGTGCCCTCACATCGGCCAATCGGCGATATAAATCAAGGCGCAAACGTTCACCAGGGACATAATCCGAAGATAAGTGAGCGTTGATTGGAAGTTCGACTTTACATTCCGAGACCTTTTCTTCAGTTTCGATGATCCCCGATTTATAATCTTGTACCGCTTCTCCGACCATTCGCATGTATAAATCAAATCCAACATCTGCAATATGACCTGATTGTTCCCCACCCAGTAGGTTTCCTGCTCCACGAATCTCTAAATCCTTAAGCGCAACTCTCATTCCTGAACCTAATTCAGTGTTTGTCGCAATTGTTTTTAAACGCTCATGAGCCAGCTCAGATAGTGGCTCATCATTTGAGTACAGGAAGTAGGCATAAGCACGCTCACGGCCGCGACCCACACGGCCGCGCAGCTGGTGAAGCTGAGACAATCCAAAGCGATCTGCACGCTCAACAATTAATGTATTTGCATTTTGAATATCCAAACCGCTTTCGACAATTGTTGTACAGACCAGTACATCAAAATCGCGGTTCCAAAAGGCAAGAATGACATCCTCTAAATCGCCTTCTGACATTTGGCCATGTGCAATTCGAATTCTGGCTTCGGGTACCAACTCCTTTAACCGAAGTGCGGTGCGATCAATGGTGTCTACCCGGTTATGCAGGTAAAAGATTTGACCATCGCGCAGTAACTCGCGGTGAATCGCGGCGGTTATCTGTGCTTCTTCAGCAGGACCTACATAGGTAAGAATTGGATGGCGCTCCTCTGGCGGAGTCGTAATGGTCGACATCTCGCGAATTCCGGTAACAGCCATCTCAAGTGTGCGTGGAATAGGTGTCGCAGACATAGCTAGTACATCAACAGTCGTGCGTAACTTCTTCAATGACTCCTTTTGTTCCACACCAAATCGTTGTTCCTCATCAACTACTACTAAACCTAGATCTTTAAATTGAACATCGTTTGACAGAATTCGATGTGTACCAACCACTACATCTACAGTTCCAGCGGCTAACCGCTCGAGGATCTCCTTGCTCTCTTTGGCGGTGTTGAACCGTGATAACCCAGCCACCTTTAGTGGAAAACCGGCATAACGTTCGGCAAAGGTTTTTGTATGTTGCTGCACCAGTAAAGTTGTAGGTACTAATACAGCTACCTGCTTGCCATCCTGCACCGCTTTAAATGCGGCGCGAATTGCGATCTCGGTCTTTCCATAACCAACATCCCCACAGATGATTCGATCCATTGGGTAAGGACGTTCCATATCCTGCTTAACATCATTGATTGTAGAGAGCTGATCCGGAGTTTCGATGTATGAGAAAGAGTCCTCCAGCTCTCGCTGCCACGGTGTATCTGGTGAAAATGCAAAGCCCGGCGAACTTGTACGGGCGGCGTAGAGACGGATAAGTTCTCCGGCAATTTGTCGCACCGCTTTGCGGGCACGGCCCTTTGCCTTTTGCCACTCACCACTGCCTATTCGGTGCACCGTAGGTGTTTCTCCACCAACGTACTTTGAGACTTGTTCTAGCGCATCAGTTGGAACAAAGACTCTGTCTCCGGGTTGACCACGCTTTGCCGGTGCATACTCAATAATCAAATATTCACGGGTGATCCCTGCAACTGTTCGTTCCAGCAGTTCGATGTAGCGACCGATTCCATGTTGTTCATGAACAACAAAATCTCCCGTTGTTAGCTCTAGTGGATCAATTGCTTGTTTACGCTTTGATGGCAACCGCTCTGCATCTTTAACGCTGCCTTTGCTACCAGTTAAATCTCGCTCAGTCATAAAGAAGAGCTGATCAACCGAGCTTTCAAAGCCATGTGCAATTACCGATGTTGTTAAGTGAATAACCCCCTTCGTGGGGGTTGTAAAGAGTTTTTCTGCGATCTGAACTGGAAGATCGGCACCACGCAAGATCCCTGCATACCGTTCCAGCATTCCATGTCCATGTGTTGCAAAGACAACGGTGCGATCCTCAGAAAGTGCTTGATGTAGAGTCTCGATGGCACGATCTACATCTCCACGCATGGGATCGATCGCTGCAAACTCCAGAAAGGTTGTTTCAGGATCCAGATCTGTGCCAAAGGGGCTGAGCTCACTTGCACTCATTCCCGCCCTTAATATCTCTTCAGAGAGCTCATCCCAGGCCATGTATGTACCGGAACCATGATGAATTGGTGCGCTTGCTCCAAGAGCGGCGTTTGACCACGATGCGTTAAGAAACTCCTCATTGGTTGCAAGCAGATCTGCTGCGCGTGATTTGATCCGTTGTTCATCAATAAAAATTATGTGGGTATTGACCGGCATACGAGAAAGCAAACTCTCAGTTTGATCAATCAGCAATGGAATTAATGACTCCATGCCCTCAAATATCATTCCTTCTGAAATCTTTCCAAGCATCTCCGCAGCGGCTGGATACTTATCTGCAACTTCGATTGCACGGTGCCTTATCTCAGGTGTCAATAAGAGCTCCCGACATGGGTAAATTTCAATGGCACCAACAACTGGTTGAAAGGTTCGCTGATCCGAAACCTCGAAGTAACTTAAGTCCTCAATATCATCACCAAAGAAATCAATTCGTATTGGATGGTGGCTTAGTGGCAAAAACAAATCGACGATGCCACCGCGAACAGCAAACTCGCCACGACGTTCAACTAAATCGGTTCGGGTGTAAGCAAGGGAAGATAAGTGACGAACAAGTTCATCGAGGGATTGCTCTTTACCAACTTCGAGTTGAAGAAGTGAGGATTTACCGAGCGCACTAATGATGCGATGGATTGCACCACGCACAGGTGTAACAACAATCGGATTGATACTATGTTTTTGTTGCAGTGCATAAAGGGTTTGAATTCTTTTCGCGACGGTATCGCTGCGGGGACTTAAACGTTCATGGGGCAAGGTCTCCCAGGCTGGAAACTCCAAAACATTGTCATGGAGCTCTCGTAACTCATTCACAAGATCTTCAGAGCTTCGACTAGAGCTGGTGACAACTAATAGTGGATGCGAGGATGCTCGAGCCGCCAATAGAAAGGGGTAGAGCGATTGCGGTGCCACAATATGAGATGCATCGGAGTTAAGTGGCAATGCTGGAATTAACCCGCGCATAATTACTCTCCAATGCCGTTAGGCCCCGACTCACAAATAGGGGGTACCTAGCGGAGGGGGGCTTGATTGGGGTTAAGTCTAATTTAGTTTTGCAATGCGCACTTACCTGAGAGGATTGCCCAATGAGCCAGAGCCCGATCGCTGCAGATGATGCAGCTCTTCGTAGCGATGTGCGTCGTCTTGGCGATTTATTAGGCCAAACCCTTGTTCGACAAGAAGGTCCAGAACTTTTGGCCCTGGTTGAAGAGGTTCGCAAAGCGGTCCGCGAAGGAAGCGGCGCAGAAATCCTTGCCCAACTGTCAGTTGAAGATTCTGTTCAACTTGTACGTGCCTTTAGTACATATTTTCACCTGGCAAATGTTGCAGAACAAGTTCACCGTGCACGTGTACTTGCAGAGGCGCGAGTAAGTGGTGGTTCTTGGTTAGCACGTGCCGTTGATCGAATCGATGCCGCACTGAAAGCGCAAACACCTGGACATGAGTTAACTAAAGAAGAGATCGCCGAATGGGTTGGTGCGATGTCTGTGCGTCCAGTATTTACCGCTCACCCAACTGAAGCTGCACGTAGATCTGTTCTGAATAAGTTAGGAAGTATCGCTGATCTACTAGATGATCCACGTAACCCTTCTCAACAGGAACGACTTGCTGAAACCGTTGATCTTTTATGGCAGACCGATGAACTTCGTTTAGGTCGACCAGAGCCATTAGATGAAGCGCTCAACGCTTTGTACTACTTGGATGATTTGTTTACTCAAACCGTTCCAGAAGTTCTCAATGATTTTGCGAGAGAGATGAAGCGAATCGATGTTGAGGTTCCAATTACTGCTCGCCCATTGTCATTTGGTAACTGGATCGGTGGCGACCGGGATGGAAACCCAAATATCACCGCTGAGGTAACAACTGATGCGATGGAGCTTCAGGTATCGCATGCGATCCGTGTGACGATCGCTGCCATGAACGCTTTGCGCCAGATGCTGTCAGTTTCAACCAAGATAGTTGGAGCAACACCTGAACTATCTGCTTCAGTTGAGAAGGATTTGAAGAACATCCCGGAGTTTGAACCACGTTTCTTACGCCTTAACGCTGAAGAGCCTTATCGCTTAAAGGCAACAGCAATTGTTCACCGTTTAGCTTTTACGCGAGATCGCCATGCAAAGGGTGCTCCACATGTTCCAAACCGCGATTATGCAAACACCGCAGAGCTATTGGCCGATCTTGTATTAATGCGTGATTCATTGTTGGCCCATCGTGGTGAATTGATTGCTACAGGTCTTCTTGAGCGCACAATTCGCACAATTGCCGCCTTCGGAATCAACCATGCAACTATGGATGTTCGCGAGCACTCAGATGCTCACCACAATGTCTTGAAGCAGATTACTGGCATCGATGGTTACACCGAAAAATCTCATGATGAGAAGTTTGAAATCCTGACTCAAATTCTGGCAGATGATGTGCGCTTTGATACATCACAACTTGAAGCCTTGGGTAAGAAAACGGTAGATACCTTTGTTGCTATTAATAATTTGATTGATCGATTTGGCCCTGAGGCGATCGAGACCTACATCGTTTCGATGACAAAGGGCGCCGATGATTTGATCGCTGCAGTTGTGATCGCTCAACAAGCCGGGCTAGTTTCCTTGAAAGAGAAAAAGGCTCGTATCGGTTTTGCTCCATTGCTAGAGACCGTGGCTGAACTTCGCGCAGCTGGTGAGATTCTTGAAAAGCTGTTAAGTAACCCTTCATACCGCTCGATAGTTGCTCTTCGTGGCGATGTTCAAGAGGTCATGTTGGGATATTCAGATTCAAATAAGGATGCTGGAATTGCAACTAGCCAATGGGAGATACATAGAGCCCAGCGTTCATTGCGCGATGTTGCGATGAAACATGGTGTGAAGTTGAGTTTATTCCATGGTCGCGGTGGCTCTGTTGGTCGCGGTGGCGGTCCAACATATGAAGCCTTGATTGCGCTTCCGTGGGGTTCGGTAGATGGTCACATTAAAATGACAGAGCAAGGTGAGGTAATTAGTGACAAGTACGCACTGCCATCACTTGCCCGTGAAAATGTTGAGTTAACCCTTGCCGCATCCCTTGAAGCAACAGTTCTAAATCGTGGGCCTCGCCAAAGTACTGAAGAGCTTGCTGCCTGGGGCGATTGCATGCAGTTAGTAAGTGACTCCTCATTTAAGCGATACCGAGCATTGATTCAACAACCTGATCTACCCGCTTACTTTTACTCATCAACTCCAGTTGAACAGCTCGGCGAACTCTTCTTGGGATCGCGTCCCTCCAGACGCCCAGATGCAGCCGGTGGCCTAGAGTCATTGCGTGCGATTCCGTGGGTATTTGGCTGGACACAGTCACGTCAGATTGTTCCTGGTTGGTTTGGTGTTGGCTCTGGCTTAAGGGCGGCACGTGAAGCGGGACATTCAAAGCTGTTGGAACAGATGCTCAAGGAGTGGCACTTCTTCACAACCTTTATTAGCAATGTTGAAATGACACTAGCCAAGACTGATTTAGCACTTGCCAAGCGTTATGTTGAAGAGTTAGTTCCTGCAGAGCTACATCACTTCTTAGATGAGATCCAAGAAGAGTTTGACTTAACGGTCTCTGAAATTCTGGCTCTCACAAATAAGAAGAGCTTGTTAGGTGATCAAGAGATCTTGGCTAGAACTTTGCAGGTTCGGGATGCCTATCTTTCACCGATTCACTTGCTGCAAGTAAACCTGCTCAAGCGTGTGCGAGATGCGGGAGATTCAGCCGATCCAGTTTTGCGTCGTGCCTTGTTGCTCACTATTAATGGTGTTGCTGCAGGGTTACGTAATACCGGTTGATTCTAGATTTTCTCTTTTTGTGCTTTCAAACTGCTTAACTGTTAAAAGCCGACTGCGTAGCTTCTAAACCCTTTGTAATTAAAGATTCCACAACATCTGCGCCGCGCACGATAAATTCAGCTAAATCCTTTTGCTCAACCTTTGAGAAAGCCTTTAAAACAAAATCAGCTGGATCCTGTTGACCCATGGGGCGGCCAATCCCTAAACGGACGCGGTAATAATCAGGGCCATCAAATGCTGAGGTCATTGATTTCAAACCATTGTGGCCATTATCGCCACCTGCAAATTTGGTACGGATTGCTGCAAATGGAATATCTAACTCATCATGTAAAGCAATAATATTTGCCGGCTCTACTGAGTAAAAGTTTGCAAGGGCCTTAATAGGGCCACCTGTTTCATTCATATAGCTCTTTGATTTTGCAAGGACTACTGAATGAGTACCCGCATCTAATTTAAGGGCTGCAATATCGTTGCGAGATTTATGTGTTGAGAATTTAATTAAATGGCGATGAGCTAACTCATCAATCACCATCTGGCCGATGTTATGACGGGTGGCAGCGTATTTTTCCCCTGGATTGCCCAGGCCAACTACCAACCACGTCATAACAACAAAGCCTAAGGGTTAAGCGTCCTTCTTCTCTGCATCTGCAGCAGGTGCTGCTGCATCAGTTTCAACAGGTGCGACTACCTCTTCAACCGCTGCCGTTGACTTCTCTGATAGGTGAACAACGATCATCTTAGGATCAGAGACAAGTTCAACACCAGCTGGAAGCTTTACATCCGCTGCATACTTTGAGTGTCCTGAAGCTAGGCCTTGAATATCTACTTCAAGGAAGCTTGGAATAGATGAAGCATCAACGCTAACTTCAATTGAGTTGTGAACATGCTCAAGAATTCCATCACGATCATGCTCTCCTACTGAGTGAACAGGAACTGAAACAACAACCTTCTCACCGCGACGAACTAGAACTAAATCGACGTGCTCAAGAATCTGCTTGAGAGGATCGCGAACGATCACCTTTGGAAGTGTCAGCTCATTCTTTCCATCAATTGTGATGTCAAGAAGAACGTTTGACTGCTTCAGTGCAACGCCCATCTCTTTGGCGTTAAGGGTGATGTGAAGTGGCTTCTCGCCATGACCATAGATAACTGCAGGAACTAAACCATCGCGACGTGCACGACGTGATGCGCCTTTACCAAATTCAGTACGTGTGGTTCCGACAATCTTTACTTCTGCCATGAAAAAACTCCTGTCATCTCAGTAATACATGAGTCTGACAGGAGTTGGATACCTTGCCGTCGATAACGGTTCCGATTGAAACCCTCGCCAGAATGGTTGAAGTCTATGAGATTAGGGAGAAAGCTACAAATCCCCCCTTAGGAGTGGCCGTCAAAGAGGCTTGTAACTGAACCATCTTCAAAAACCTCGCGAATTGCCCGGCCCAGAAGTGGGGCGATGGAAAGCACGGTCAGATTATCGAACCTCTGATCTTCAGAGATCGGCAAGGTATTTGTAATAACCACCTCAGATGCCCGACTGTTCTTTAATCGATCAACCGCAGGACCACTAAATACCGCATGGGTTGCAGCGACGATTACATCTGCTGCTCCAGCTTCAAATAGCGCATCAACCGCCTTTGTAATAGTTCCAGCTGTATCGATCATGTCATCGATAACTACACATGTTTGACCAACAACATCTCCAACAACGCGACCTGTTACAGACTCATTGGGAACACGTGGATCACGTGTTTTATGAATAAATGCGATTGGGCAACCACCTAATAAATCTGACCAACGCTCTGCAACACGTACTCGACCAGAGTCAGGTGAAACGATTGTTAGTCGAGTGCGATCTACCTTGCTGCCAACGTAATTTGCAAGCATTGGAAGAGCAAAGAGATGATCAACTGGACCATCAAAGAAACCTTGAATTTGTGAGGTGTGAAGATCAACAGCCATTAAGCGATCTGCTCCAGCAGTTTTAAAAAGATCGGCCATCAAGCGTGCAGTAATTGGTTCGCGGCCACGGCTCTTCTTATCTTGTCGGGCGTAACCATAAAAAGGTGTAACTACTGTGATGCGCTTTGCTGATGCACGCTTCAAGGCATCGACCATGATCAACTGTTCCATGATCTGCTTATTAACAGGGTTGGTGTGACTTTGAATCACAAATGCATCACAACCACGAACTGATTCTTCAAAGCGAACAAAGATTTCGCCATTTGCAAAGTCGTAAGCAGAGGTTGGAGTTAGGGGAATTCCAAGTTCAGTTGCGACTTCTTCAGCAAGCTCTGGAAATCCGCGGCCTGCAAACAAGCGCAATCTCTTTTCAGAAGATAAACGGATCTCGCTCATGTATCTATCCCTTCTTCTCTGCTGCGATTGCTGACTTACTGCCCGCACGCTTGCGCAGGACCCAACCTATTACATTTCTCTGCTTTGCTCGGCCAACTCCAATTGCGCCCGCCGGAACATCTTCAGTAATTACAGATCCGGCAGCGGTATATGCGCCATCACCGATTGTTACAGGCGCTACGAGCATTGTGTCGCTGCCGATGCGCACCTGATCGCCCACCGTTGTATGGTGCTTTTCGACACCATCGTAATTTACAAAGATTGTTGCAGCGCCAATGTTGCTGCCCTCACCGATAGTTGCATCTCCAACATATGACAAATGCGGAACCTTTGAACCTGTTCCAACCGTTGCATTTTTCATCTCAACAAATGCGCCAGCCTTAGTTGCATCACCTAGTTGGGTTCCGGCACGTAAATATGTAAATGGACCAACGGTTGCACCTTCGCCAATAACCGTCTGGATTGCGATTGATTCCAGGACTGAAGCGCCTTCTTTAAGGACACAATCAGTCAAAGTTGTTCGTGGCCCTATAACAGCACCAGTTGCTACCTTTGTTGAGCCAAACAAGGCTGAGCCAGGGTGAATAGTTACATCATTTGATAGTTCAACAGTTGAATCGATCCAAGTTGTTGTCGGATCGATAATTGTGACCCCTGCTCGCATCCAGTGATCATTGATGCGATCGCGAAGCATTGCAGCACTCTCAGCCAGCTGAACTCGATCATTGACTCCAAGGGTTTCGGCGAAATCATCGATCATAATCGCAGCGACAGATTCACCCGCTGACTTCAAGATTCCAATTACATCAGTTAAATACAGCTCGCCCTGTGCGTTGGAACTGGTTAATTTGCCAATTGAGGCTGCAAGTTTTTCGCCATCAAATGCATACACACCACTGTTAATTTCAAAGATGATCTTCTCATCATCGGATGCATCTTTTTCTTCAACGATACGAAGTAGTTCATCACTATCATCACGAATTATTCGGCCATACCCTGTTGGCTCTGGATGTTCAGCGGTTAACACCGATGCTGCAAAGTTGCCGGCGGCATGGGCGGCGACAAACTGCGCCAATGAATCACCGGTTAACAACGGTGTATCTCCGGCGAGAATCAAAACCGTTCCGCGCGGAGCCTTACCAGCGAGCGCTAACTGGGTTGCATGGCCTGTTCCATTGCGTTGTTCTTGAACAATCGTTACCGCACCTGGTGCGATCTGGCCGATATGAGTTTCAACCGCTTCACGTCCTGAACCAACAACGATGCGAAGCTCTGCCGGTTTTAATTGTGAAACCGCGTGCAGTACATGTCCGAGTAGAGAACGACCTGCCACGCTGTGAAGAACCTTAGGAGTTGCCGACTTCATACGTGTGCCCTCACCAGCTGCAAGGAGGATCACGGTTTGTATGGTCACGAGTGAAGTCTAATGGTCGCTCCGCCTTTTACTTCGGCTTCGCTTGTCGCTCCGCCACCAGGTATCGATCCTGGACCCTGGGCTTCAAAGGCCCATGTGCTAGCCACTACACAATGGCGGAACGCATATTCTCCCTCATAAATGGTGGTGCTGACGACCAAAGGCGATCAAAAGGCGATCAATTACTAGAAATTTAAGTAATTACCTTCGCACCCGCCACAGGCCCATACGCGCGAGCAACGCTGCCAACTACCCCGCTTGAGGTTAAAGCCACCACTAAATCAAGCCCCGCCTCTTCATCTGCCACTAAAAATGCAACGGTTGGGCCTGATCCAGAAACGATCGCACCAAGGGCTCCATACTCCTGGCCAACATCTAAAACTAATCGAAGCGCTGGCCGCAATGAACAGGCGGCTGCTTGTAAATCATTAACTAGTGCTGCACCTACCGCCGGTGCATCAGCTGCAAGTAAGGCCTGCATCAACGCTTCATGGGTTTGTGGTTCAACAATCTCTAACTCAGCACGCAAGCGATCACATTCAGCATACACAGCGGGTGTAGATAATCCAACTGTAGATAGCGCTAAAACCCAGTGATAGGTGCCGCGTGATAATGCAGCGGTTAATTGATCTCCATGACCGCGACCAATTGCAGTTCCACCACTGAGCATAAATGGAACATCACTGCCCAATTGGGTTGCAATCTCAACCATCTCTTCTCGAGACATTCCAAGTGAGTACAAGTAATCAATACCAACAATTGTCGCGGCAGCATCGGCGCTGCCTCCAGCCATGCCACCTGCAACTGGAATTGATTTCTTTATCTCAATGTGCGCATCAACGGCTAAGTCATACTCTTTTGAAATAAGAGAAACCGCTTTAGCCGCCAAATTATTTGCATCGGCTGGAACACCATGGGTCTGCTCCCCCGAAATAGAGATCGTCAAACCAGCACCAGGTTCAGATAATTTAATAATTACATCATCAAAGATAGAGATCGCCTGAAAAACCGAGACTAAATTGTGAAATCCATCAGACTCCTTTGGACCGACAGAGAGCTGAAGGTTGACCTTTGCAGGTACACGCACAGTCACACTCTTCACAGGCATGCGGTGACCCTATAACCGCTCTTAGAAAATGTCAGGTGCAACGGCTGCGATCTGACAAAAAGATTTAACCTCCAAAGCCTCGCCTCGCAAGGTTGGATCTATACCGGCTTTCATCAAGATCTCCTCCGCCGCAGCTGATGAGCCATACAGAGATGAAAGGGCTGATCTGAGCATCTTTCTGCGCTGGGCAAAGGCGGCATCGATAATTGTAAAAACCTTTTCGCGCATCTCTTCACTGCCAGCGGTCTGGCGGCGAGTAAAGCCAACTAGCTTTGAATCAACATTAGGTGCTGGCCAAAAGATTGAACGCGAAACCGTGCCCGCATTTTTTACCTCTGCCCACCAGGCAGCCTTTACACTGGGAATTCCATACTCTTTGCCCCCAGGTTTTGCAGCTAAGCGATCTGCAACCTCTGCTTGGACCATTACTACACCGGTACGAATGCTTGGAAACTTTTCTAAAAGATGTAGCAGTACCGGTACTGAAACGTTGTACGGCAGGTTTGCAACTAGCACCGTTGGTGCAACTGGAAGATCATGAACCGCTAATGCATCCTTATTGATGACGGTGAGATTTTCAGGATGTGCAAAGTGTTGGGCAACCGTAATTGGCAGTTGCTCAGCAAGACGGGGATCGATTTCAACAGCGATCACCGATTGAGCCGCTTCTAGCATCGCCAGGGTTAGTGAGCCAAGACCAGGTCCGATTTCAAGTGCAATGTCATTTTTGGTAACACCTGCGGTTCGTACAATTTTCGTACAGACATTGGAATCGATAACAAAGTTTTGCCCCAAAGATTTTGAGGGCTTCAAATCTAACTGTGCTGCAAGTTCACGGATTTGTGCGGCCCCTAGCAGCGTCATGGTGCGAAGGATCCAAAGATTCGTTCAGCGTTAACGCTCAGGTCGGTTGCAAGCTCTGCAAGATCTTGATCTCGCTCAACCGCCATTGCACGAACAATATTTGCAATCTGTGCAGGTGTATTTCCAGCACCGCGATGTGGAGATGGGGCAAGGAAGGGCGAATCAGTTTCCACTAGTAATTGATCAGCAGGTACAAGCTTGACCGCTGCGCGAAGTTCAGGTGCGTTTTTAAAGGTTAATGTGCCGGCAAAGGACAGGATGTAGCCACGTTCTATACATAGCTTGGCCATTGCAACATCTCCTGAAAAGCAGTGAAAGACAACCTTTTCAGGAGCACCAACTTCCAGAAGCACAGATAAAACATCATCATGTGAATCTCGATCATGAATAACAAGTGCCTTCTTGGTTTTCTTCGCTAGCTCTATATGCCACTTAAATGAATCCTGTTGGCGTTTGCGTAGCTCAGGTGGAGTTCTGAAGTAATCAAGACCAGTTTCGCCAATTGCACGTACCCGTGGATGCTGGGCAAGCTCCTCAATAATTTTTAAATCCGCCTCTAAATCAGCAACAACCGGTGCTTCATTGGGGTGCAAAGCAACCGCTGCCAATACTGAAGTACTCCACTTTTCTGCGGCTTGAACACACCATTTGGATTGATCTGCCGAGTATCCAACTTGAACGATGCGATCTACATTGACAGATTTTGCTTCAGCGATTACATCTGCAACCCCCTGTGAATCAAAGGCTGCATCGGTAACGATCTCTAGATGTGCATGAGAATCAACTGTAGGAACCGGTAGCGGCTCTGGCAGAGGTGCGCGAGCTCTATCGATATCGCGGTTGTGGCGATCAGCCATTGTTATTTAGGCGGGAGTTTCTAATCGTGGGAATAAGACTGGGGTCTTTGTAACCGTTGCACCCTGTGGTAACTGCCCCCAGATTGCAACATCCGAAATCTTTTGTGCATTCAGATCTCCAAGCACCGCTTGTGCGCCAAGGCTCTGCCATAAAATTTCGCATGTCTGCGGCATGACTGGATGTAACAAAACTGCAAGTGCTCTCAATGATTCAGCGGTGTTGTATAAAACCTCTTCAAGCACAGCTTGATTTGATGGATCCTTAGCAAGAATCCACGGCTCTTTTATAGTTACATAACCATTTACCTGCTTACAAAAATCCATAATCGCCATGATTCCACCCTGAAAATCAAGTGCGCACATTGCAGCATCTGCCTTTACAACAGTCTCCATGAGCGCTGCCTCAAGCCCTGCATCATGGCTAACCGCTGGAAGTGAACCTGCACAGTACTTTTCAACCATTGCTGCGCTGCGCGAGGCCAGATTTCCAAAGTCATTGGCCAGCTCCGATGTATACCGGGCGCTCATGTCCTCCCAAGAAAATGATCCATCGGTACCAAATGGAATCGCACGTAGGAAGTAATAGCGAAATGCGTCAACTCCAAAGTGATCTGTAATGTCCTTGGGAGCAATGCCGGTTAACTTGCTCTTACTCATCTTTTCTCCGCCGACCAATAGCCAGCCGTGAGCAAAGACCTTCTTGGGAACATCAAGACCCGCAGCCATCAACATCGCTGGCCAGATAACGGCGTGAAAACGCAAAATATCTTTTCCGACTAGGTGAACATCTGCTGGCCATGTTTGAGCAAACTTCTTGCCGCCTTCAGAGTTTGGATCATCTGTAAGACCGACCGCTGTTGCATAATTAAGTAGGGCATCAAACCAAACATAGACAACCTGATCGGTATCCCATGGAACTGGAATTCCCCAATCAAAGGTTGAACGTGAGATTGAAAGATCTGATACGCCACCTTCTAGAAATGAGACAACCTCGTTGCGCGCACTTTCTGGTTGGCAGGCTTCAGGATTATTTTTGTAATGAGCAAGTAGTGGCTTAACAAATGCAGAAAGTTTGAAGAACCAGTTGTTCTCATTGACAAGTTCAATTGGCTTGCTATGAATCGGGCAGCACTTTGCGCCATCAATATCAATGAGATCTCCAGGAAGTTTGAACTCTTCACATCCAATGCAGTACGGACCTTCATACTTGCCAGCGTAAATATGGCCTGCATCCTTGAGGGATTGTAAAAACTTTTGCACACGCTCTGTGTGACGCTTTTCAGTGGTACGAATAAAATCATCATTGGCAATATTGAGGTGCTCCCAGTTTGGCTTCCAGGCATCTGCAACCAACTTATCTACCCATGCTTGTGGTGCAACATTGTTGGCCTCTGCGGTGCGCATAACTTTCTGACCATGCTCATCTGTTCCAGTTAAGAACCAAACCGATTCGCCCTTTTGACGGTGCCAACGGGTGAGCACATCTCCGGCAACGGTTGTATATGCATGCCCAATATGTGGAGCATCGTTGACGTAATAGATCGGCGTCGTTAAGTAGAAAGAGTTAGTCACTGGCTCATCTTATTAGCATCGATGACAGCGGCATAAACCAGACGCTTTGCGATGCCAAACTCTTGTGCAACCGTTGCAATCGCACCCTTTCGATCCATTCCTGCACCCTCAAACTCACGCACTCGAGCCACCATATCTGAGGCGGTCAAGGAAGCAGAGTCTGTGGTTGCACCAGCGATAACTAAGGTGATCTCACCTAATACCTCGTTGCTCATTGCCCATGTAGAAAGTTCAGCTAATGTTCCACGAATAGTTTCTTCATATCGCTTAGTCATCTCACGACAAATTGCGCCATTGCGATCTGAACCAAAGATATTGACACAATCTGCTAAGGAATCAACAAGCCTGTGTGGTGCTTCAAAGAAAACCATGGTTCGCTCCTCAAAGCGAAGCTTTTCAAATGTAGCAAGTCGAGCACCTGCAGTGCGTGGCGGGAAACCTTCAAATGAAAATCGATCAGTTGGTAATCCAGATAAGGCCACAGCCATTGTGACCGCACTTGGTCCCGGAATAACAGCAACTTCAACTCCCTGTGCAATTGCATCTCTCATGAGACGAAATCCTGGATCACTAATTGTTGGCATACCTGCATCAGAGACAACTAATACAGTTGCGCCACTTTTAAGTTCAGTTAAAAGTTCGCGGCTTCGATCCTCTTCATTTCCTTCAAAGAAGGAGACAACACGTGCGGTGAAGGTAACCTCGATGTCGGCACAGAGTCGATGAAAGCGGCGTGAATCTTCAGCTGCGATGATTGATGCGCCCTCGATCGCACTCTTGAGACGGTTACTTGCATCCCCGGGGTTACCCAATGGTGTTGCTGCCAAGATGAGCGTCATGGAGTAATCCTCTCAGTAATTAGGAGCGAAGGCGCATACTCTTGACCAATGGCCGCCGCTATAGCTCCGATACTTATCGCAATAGCCTCCCTTGTACTGCGGCTGGTAAACCTTGGTTCGACCAAAGGCTTTATCTTTGATGAGGTCTATTACGTTGATGGCGCGCGGGATCTGCTCAAATTTGGAGTTGAGGTAAGCGGAAGTAGCCCAGAGTTTGTCGTTCACCCACCTGTTGGAAAGTGGTTGATTGCAGGGGGCATAGCCATCTTTGGGGACAACGAGTTTGGGTGGCGCTTTGCCACAGCACTTATTGGAACTTTGCTGATTTTAATTTTTGCTCGCTTATTACATGTGATCTTCTACTCACCACTACTAACCGCCCTTGGTGCGGCGTTAATGGCATTTGATGGATTACTTCTGGTGCATTCACGAACTGCGCTGCTGGATTTATTCTTAACTTTTTTCATAGTTATCACTATCTTGCTATGGCACAGAGATCGACATTGGTGGGCAGGTCTTGCATTTGGATTAGCGCTCGGTTGCAAGTGGAGTGCAATTTACTTCATTGCAGTTATCGCACTAGTAGCTCTTTACCGAATCCTAGTAAACATGGATATCCGAGATTCAATCAAGCCAGTTGCACGAAAGTTTGCTCAATATGGTTTGCTTCCAATTTCAGTTTATGTCTTTACCTGGATTGGTTGGTTTTTATCTGACAAAGGTTGGGGCCGACAATCTTCATCTAATCCATTTGTAGCTTGGCTGAACTATCACTCAGAGATGCTGAATTTTCACACCGGACTAACTGAGAAACACCCTTACCAAGCCAATCCATGGAGCTGGCTTGTCATGGGAAGACCCACATCCTTCTTTTACGATGCACCCTCTGACTGTGGAGCTAAGAGTTGTGCTCGAGAGGTTCTAGCCCTTGGTACACCGATTTTGTGGTGGATTGGAACAGTTTCAATTGCAGTAGTAATTGGTTTTTGGATCAAATCCTTAGTTAATCGCACCACGGATTCAGCTGCACTCATTGTGGCCATAGGCGTTATCGCTGGATACTTGCCGTGGTTTGCAATGCAACAGCGCACAATGTTTACTTTTTACGCCATTATTATTCAGCCATTTATGATGCTGGCGGTTGTGTATTGTGCAAATTTACTGCTCGATAGTGGTTTAAAACCAGCGCTTTCTCAATCAATAGTAGGTAGCTTGTTTGTCCTAATCTTTATCTGCTTCATCTACTTCTTGCCGCTGTATACCGGTCAAACAATCACATACGATCAGTGGAAATTGCGTATGTGGTTTGCTTCGTGGATTTAATTATTGATTAGCTGCGCGTGCTTGGTTAAGACGCTCAACAGCTTCATCTGCTAATTGTTGATCAAAGATTTGATCACGAGATGGTGATGCTGCAGCTAGCGCTTCACGCTCAAGACGCTCCTGCTCTTCGCTCCATTGTCCTGGAGTTGTCAGATCAATTACACGCTTTGGCGCGACCGCCTTTGGAGCGTTGACATAGGTTGGAACGGGAACTTCAGTTGGCTCCCAAGCATTTCGAACCGCTGCAGTACCTTGAGGCAAAATCACAACACCCTTGAGCTCACGTTCTGACAATGGAATCCAATGTTCAGTACGTGGCTTTGGCTGAATCACTTCTGCAAGGTTTGTATTTGAAACACCTGAATTTTGGCGGCTCAGTTGTTGCACACGACGTTTCTGCAGTCGTTCACCAATCACATTACGTCGAACACCTGCAATATAAATAAGTAAACCAGATGCAGGCACTAGCGCATAAATAAATGGCATTGTATTCATAGCTCCACCTATAACTGTTGTGATTAAAGTGAATGTAATGAGTAAAAATGTAATTCTGCGACGAAGAAGTGTTTGCCGATTTTTTGCCTCTTGATCTAAATCTATATGAATTGCTCCACCACTAACTGAAGCTTGTGGTGATTGATTGGCGACAACTCGAAGAGCGCCTTTAAAACGTTCAACAGATTTTCCGGAGAACTCATTACGGTCATGGATCCAGCGGGGTGCAAAGTATGCGACCCACATTCCAATGATCGCAATATAAATAAGTCCCGAAGTCATGATGGATAAATCTAAAGGAAGGGGTGATGTATTTCGGGGATTTAGGCGCTACCTGATCGCGGAATTTTCCTTAACAAATGTGATGTGGTCCCGCCATTGGCCATCGATATGAAGGTACCGGGGGCGTTCTCCTTCAAAAACATATCCAGCTTTTTCAGCAACCCTGCGCGATGCAGCGTTTTCTGGACGCAAATTAATCTCGAGCCGGTGAAGCTTTAATTCGGTAAAGGCATACTGCGTCAGGAGTTCAACCGCCTGCGTTGTATAGCCACGGTTGGCGAAGTTGCGATCTATCCAATACCCAATGTGTCCACCTCGCATAGCACCGTACATAACCCCGCCCAATGTAATTTGGCCGATCAGCTGTGATTGCTGCCAAATTGCAAATGAGAGTGAGCGGCCATTGCGTGCCTCGAAATTTAAAATCTTCACCATCTCAAAAAATGATGGAAGCTCCTTATAACTCTCCTCGCCAGACAATGGAATCGTGGCCTCCCACGGTGATAGCCACTCGCGGTTTTCTGCTCGAACCTGATTCCATTTGACCCTATCCCTGAAACGCAAAGGGCGAAGGGTGATCTCATGACCTTTCACTTCGATGGGCCAAGAGCTTTTCATGAAACTAAATGTAGCGACGCTCTAGAACTACTACCGTCACCTGATCGCCAGTTTTTAGCATGGTGTCACCTTCAGAGACTGCAATGAGTGCGTTTGCATCAGAAAGGGTGGATTGCTCATCTTGATTTTCTAAGGGAACTACCGATTTACCATCTTCAGCTAAAACTGCACGAATATATGAACGCACACCAGGGGCGGATGCAATTGGCTTTTCAAGGGCTGCCTTGACAGATGGGCGGTGAATTGTCGCCGCTCCAAGCATTGTGCGAATCATGGGACGAACAAAGAGTTCAAAGGAGATATATGCAGCGATTGGATCTCCGGGAAGTGTGACAACTGGTGTCTTATCAGGTCCGATACTTCCAAAGTTATGGCGACCACTTGCTTCAATCGCCATGTCAACGGTTGTGATCTCCCCCAAACCTGACAAGGTACGAGTTATCAAGTCAAAAGAGTCATCATGTCGCTCACCACTAATAATTATTAAATCAGCCCGAACTAATTGATCCTCAATGACCTTCTGTAACTGCTCCTCATTTTCTGGGATGGAGTGAACTCGATATGCAACAGCCCCTACTTCTCGGACCGCGGTTGTAAGAAGCCAAGAGTTTGTTTCAAACTCATCACTTGCATTTTTTAGGGCTTCACCTGGTTCAACTAAATCCGGTCCTGCAGAGAGCACTACAACTCGTGGATGTGGGCGGGTTGGCAGATGATCGCGACCGATTGATGCAGCCAATCCAATTTGAGTCGAACGAATACGAGCACCTTCTCGAAGCACTAAGCGATCTCCGGCGTAAATATCTGCCGCCAAGGTTGCACCATGTGCATCCAACAAAGGCATCTCAAAGGATTCGAGGGGCTTGCAGATAGCTAACAATGAGGTGAGAAACTCATCTACGCGCGTGTGTTCTGACATAATCGAACCCTACTTGTTGAAGAGATTGATCTTTGGGATTTCACGGGAGATTTAAATGACAGATCAAAAAGCCTCATTGAGGGATCGTGCCCGACGTGAACGTTCTCAGAAGTTCATTCCATCAAACTTTAATGTGATATTAAAAGCCCCCGAAATTGAGTCGGCTACAACCATTGCCTCATATATCTCTTACGAATTCGAGCCAAGCACTGTAGAGATCAACGAGGCGTTGATGAAAGCTGGCAAGAGCTTGCTTCTGCCAAGAATTAATGGAGCTCAACTTGAATGGGTTTACTGGAACGGGGATCCTTCTGCTCTAACAACTAAGAAGAAGATCTCAGAGCCGGTAGGTGCTCCAATCTCCGATCTCTCACAGATTCAAGTTGTAATCGTTCCAGCTTTAAGGATTGATCAATCTGGTTACAGATTAGGTCAGGGTGGTGGCTACTACGACCGTGCCCTTGTAAATTTGAATGCATGGAAGATCGGTTTGGTGCACGCAGGTGAACTATCTAGCGAGGTGCTTCCTCATGAAGCACACGATGTTGCTTTAGATGCCGCGGCAACGCCATCGGTAGTTGTGCGCTTTAAGCGTTAGGAAGATTTCGAGCCATAACAATGCGTTGAATCTGATTAGTTCCCTCATAAATCTGAGTCAACTTTGTATCACGCATCATTCGCTCAACTGGATAGTCGCTGACATATCCATATCCACCAAGAACTTGGATCGCATCTTGAGTGACCTTCATCGCCATATCACTTGCTAAACACTTACTTGCTGCGGAGAAAAAGGTTAAATCCTTCTCATTGTTCTCGCTCTTAATAGCTGCAGAATATGTCAGTAGTCGCGCCGCCTCAATATTCATCGCCATATCGGCGAGGATAAATTGGATCGCTTGAAAATCAAAGATTGGCTTACCAAATTGATGACGCTCATGGGCGTACTTGGTTGCAACATCAAATGCACCTTGCGCTAATCCGATCGCTTGAGCCGCAATTGTTATGCGGGTGTGATCCAAGGTATTCATGGCCAAGGCAAATCCCTCGCCCACCTCACTGATTCGGCGATCATCACTGAGTTCAACATTATCGAAGTAAACCTCGCGAGTTGGAGATCCGCGCATACCCATCTTCTTTTCAGGTGCACCAAATGAAACGCCAGGATCGGATTTTTCAACAATAAATGCTGTTATTCCCTTGCTTCGTAAGGTTGAGTCACCTTGTGCAATTACAGAGTAAAACTCAGACTCTCCTGCATTTGTAATCCACTTTTTACTTCCGTTAAGGATCCAACCATCGCCAGAGCGTTCTACCTTTGTTCGCAATGCCGATGCATCAGATCCCGCTTCTGACTCTGAAAGGCAATAAGAAAAACCTTCACCCTTAACCAAACGTGGAAGCCAACGCTTTTTTTGCTCATCATTGCCGCCCAAAATCAAAGGCATTGATCCCAGTTTGTTAACCGCAGGAAGCAAAGAAGATGAACCGCATACACGTGCGACCTCTTCGATAATCAAAACAGCAGCTAGTGCATCAGCGCCATCTCCGCCAAACTCTGTTGGGACATGGGCTGCATACAATCCATTTTTGACTAGCGCATTTTTAGCTTCAATAGGAAAACGATGCTCCTCATCAACTACATGAGCAAAAGGAGCAATCTCTTTTTCAGCAAGCGCCCTAACGCTTGTACGCAGCTCTTTGTACTCTGCGGGTAGATCAAATAAGTTCTCCATTAGGGCTCTTTCCTATCGCGCTTTGATAACTCTTGCAAATACTGGTTGTAGTTAGCTAGTTCATCTGGCTGACCCATAGCCGCTTGGCGAGCGGTATTGCGATCAATTCTCTTTGCCTCACGCGAATCATCTCGCATCCAATTGATAAATGTCGCGACCAAAGCGATAAGGATAGGAATCTCGCCCATCGCCCACCCGATAGATCCACCTAGCTTTTGATCCACGAGGGGATCTCCAAGCCAAGGGGTTTGTAGCGAGGCGTAAAAACCATTGTCGATCAAAGTGGTGGTGGACATCAAGGCTACCGAGAAGAAGGCATGGATGCTCATCGCTGCAAATAAAATCACTATTTGAACAAGGTGATGAACTCTGCGGGGATTTGGATCTACACCAATAATAATAAAGAAGAATAAAAAGCCAGCTGCTAAGAAATGAAGGCTCATAAACAGGTGACCTATGTGGCTTTGCATTAGTAGGGCAAAGAGATCTGTGAAGTACAAGGCAAAAAGTGAACCATCAAAAATTGCAAGTGCAACAAGGGGATTTGTATAAATAACCCCAAGCTTTGAATGAAGTGCTGCAAGCAACGATCCACGAACACCGCGCTCATCACTATTTCTGCCTTGTGGCAAAGTACGAAGTGCCAAAGTCATGGGCGCTCCAAGAACTAATCCAATTGGCGCAATCATTCCTAGAACCATATGCGACATCATGTGATATGAAAAAGAGAACTGAGCGTACAGACCGAGACCACCACTTGTCGCAAAATCAACGGCAGAAATTCCTAATGCAAACGCCACTGTTCGGCCAACTGGCCACTTATCACCACGCTTAGTGAGAACAACGACACCCTTTACATACAGCGCAACCATTAACGCTAAAATTCCAATCATTAATGCATTTGGCTCATAACTAAATAAGACGCGCGCGAGCGTTGGTGGTGGTGGAGTCTCGGTACCAACAATGGAAAGTGCGAGGTTGAAATCTTGGGTTCCTGGACGATCAGGAGATGCACTACCTGTTAACCAAGTCCCCATAAGTACGGTGATGACCATGATCAGGGCTTCGACGGTAATTATTTTTGCAAATCCCACCCAATTGATAGAACTCTTGTTACCAAGATTTTTTCGGTGGAGATATCCAATAAAAACCAAAGAAACTGTGGCAAGGATTTTTCCAAGAACGATAAATCCATAAGAAGAGTTCCAGGCACCAACAAAGTTCAACCGTGTCCATGCGTTTACTGCGCCGCTGATAACAACAGCGATCGCCGCCCACAAAGCCAGTTGACTAAATCGAGGAACGGCTACAGGACGATCATTTGCCGAAAGTGATGCGAGTGCAATTACTCCACCAACCCACAGTGAGAGCGCAATTACGTGAATTACAAGAGAGCCAATAACTAGTGAGTGTGAACCGCTTGATGCGGAATGACTTTCAAAAACCGGTGCAACTAAACCTGCAATTGAAAGCGCCATCAAAATTATGAGAGATTCAATCTTCCGTGCAGAAAAAGAAAAAATCAGAACTACAACCGCCATTATCGCCTGGAAGGCTAAATACTTTCCAAGAGATATCTGCGTTATGAAAGAACGAATAACTGTTACATCAAAGGCATCTGAAAGAGTTGTCCCCAAAATTTGAGCCAAGGTAAAGATAATCGTTCCAAAGGCACCAGCAACCCACAACACTGCACTTATCCGCAAAAGACTTCGAAGCTTTTCCCCCGATGTTGTTAAAAACCCATTTTTATTGATGAGAAGAAATGCCATTGCGAGCAATGCACCGACAGTGGCAAACCCACCTAACAAGTTTAGAAACTTAAAAGCGGTTGTTAATGAGTTCATCGGTTAATAAATAATTTACGTGCATATAGAGACAATCCGATTGTCACACCAACTGCAAGCACTAAGAGTAGTACGATAAAAATATTTGTTCCCCAACTGCTGCTTGCAGGAGTCTGAGATTGAGTTGGCTCAGGAGTTGGTGTTTCAGGAGCGATTGTATTGGGTGCCTGATACTTGAAACGGTAGCTTCCTTCCAAAGGTGCATCAGCTTCGGCAAATAAGAAATAAGTGACTGTATAAAAACCAGATTCTGTTAATGGCATTAATCCGACAGTTACGCTTACATCGTTAACCGTAATGGTTCCATCATCAACCCGAACACCTTTTGGATCTGTGACTGAAATTTCATTGGCATCTGGAAGTAAAGGCAGTTGTCCTGTAACTGTGACACTTGTCGGAGAAACAGACAATGTAGTTCCGCTCATTGGCGAAGTACTCACTAGTGAGTTTGCGAATGTCGCTGTTGTTCCCAATAATGTAAATAGAAGTACTAATGCGCTACGGGCTGCGAACTTGATCACATCTGCCTTTCCAGAGGCGCTAGGAAAGTGCCTCAATTCGCGCCAATCTTCTCATCTCTTTAGACTAAGCACATAGCCCCAATGGCAGATTAAGCCTGTGGGATTTTTGGCCAGAAGTGGAGTCGTGGTGCCTACATATCAATATGCATGTACCTCATGTGATCACCAGTTTGAAGCGATTCAATCCTTCTCAGATGACTCTCTGACTATCTGTCCTGAGTGCAAGGGAGAGATCCGAAAGGTGTACACAGCAGTTGGTGTCGTATTCAAAGGATCAGGGTTTTATAAAACAGATTCAGTAAAAAAAGCGGCAACCAATACTGAGTCAGTTAAGAGCACGCCTGCGCCAGTGTCAGCGCCTAAGGCTGATTAACCTTCGTGATGCGGTGGACGATCTGATTCCAACTCTTCTTCACGTTTAGCTTGTTCAGATGCAGCATCCAGATCAATTTCATCGGAGGTTACCTTTGGAAATAGATCACTCATGAAATTAAGTGTACTACCGCTAGAAAACCTTTCACTACTAAGAAAAGAGATGTAAATGTTTGAGAAGTTGGGTCACTTCATCTTTAAGCGTCGCAAGAGCGCTGTGATTCTCTTTATTGTCGGAATATTGGTTGCAGGTGGTGTCGGCTCATTAACCTTTAGTCGTCTTGATTCAGGTGGATACAGCGATCCAAATAGCGACTCTTATAAGGTCTACGAGTATCTGACAGAAGAGTTGAAGCTTTCAGACCCAGCGGTGGTAATTATTGTTGATTCAGGTTCTACCGATGTCACAGATCCTGCAATAGTCCAAAAGGGTATTGCGCTAGAAAAAAAGATTGCACAAGAAGAAGGAGTCACAAGAGTTCTTTCTTATTGGAGCAGCGGTGGTGAAGCAACTTTAAAATCTAGTGATGGAAAAGCGGCATACATACTGGTGTATGGGGATGGAGAAGCATTTAGTGCCAAGAGCCAAGAGCTCGGAAAGAGAATGCAGAAAAAGTACGATGGGCCTTATGAAGGTCTGACCTTGTATGCGGGTGGAGTTGCAGTAGTTGGACACGCGATCACAGAAAAAATCTCTGATGATCTAAAGATTGCAGAACTTATCTCGATTCCATTGACCTTTATCTTGCTAGTAATTGTATTTGGAGCTTTGGCGGCTTCAGCGATGCCGTTGATCGTGGGAGTAGCAGCGATTCTAGGCGCATTCTTTATTCTCTATCTATTTACCTTATTTACCAACGTCAGTATTTACGCACTTAACCTAACGACAGGTATGGGCCTTGGCTTAGGTATTGATTACGCCCTACTGATTGTGAATAGATTCCGCGAAGAGCTACACCATGGAAAGAGTGTGGAAGATTCAATTGTGGCAACCATGGCAAGTGCGGGTAAGACCGTCTTTTACTCCGGTATGACTGTTTTGGTTACCTTGCTCTCTCTTACCTTCTTTCCTCTGCCATTTTTACAATCATTTGGTTACGCAGGAGTTTCAGTAGTTGCACTTGCTGTAATCGGTGCCCTCTTTGGATTACCGCCAATCTTGGCTCTTCTTGGTGATCGCATCGATAAGGGTGTTGTTCGCAAATCTGCAATCACTCCAAAGGAGGATGGACGTTGGGCACGGACCGCTCGTTTAGTTATGAGGCGTCCTGTTTCAGCGGTTGTTTTGTCACTTGTCATTCTTGGAATCATGGCAGCGCCAATTACAAGTATTAAGTTTTCTCAGGGCGACTCTCGAATCTTGCCGGCAGATAACAGAGCCGCTGTTGCAACTGCGCTTCAATCTGAACGTTTTCCTGGGCAAACAGGAACTCCAATTGAAATCATCATCATCGATGGTGCTAACAAGAGCGATGAGATCAATGCATATGCCGCAAAACTTGGGCAGGTTTCAGGGATCGTTGCCGTTCTTCCACCAACAACTGTTGGCAATGATGTTCGATTGATTGCTTACCAAAAGATGTTGCCGCGTACCCCTGAATCGCAGGAGCTGATTCACAATGTTCGCACCGTTGCTTCACCCGAAGGAACTTTGGTGGGTGGAGTTGCAGCTGATTACACAGATTCTCAAGATGGAATTGCACGAACCTTGCCTTGGGCACTTACTTGGATTGTGCTCAGCGTTCTGGTGCTGATCTTCATCTTTACCGGGTCAATCATCTTGCCAATTAAGGCTGTAATTCTTAACTTCCTCTCACTTGGCGCAACCATGGGTGTCCTGACCTGGGTATTTATTGGCGGCAACCTTCAATGGTTAGTTGGCTCCTTTACAGTTACTGGAACCCTCGATACATCTATTGTCATATTGATTGCAGTTGTTGTCTTTGGTCTTTCCATGGACTACGAGCTCTTCCTGTTATCTCGTATTCGCGAGGAACACCTAGCTGGTAAATCAAATGTTGAATCGGTAGCTATTGGCCTCCAACGCTCTGCACGTATCATCACAGCAGCAGCGGTTTTGTTAGCGGTCGTATTCGCAGCCTTTGTTACCAGCGGTGTCACATCTATTAAAACGATGGGATTTGGAGTCGCCCTAGCGGTAATTTTGGATGCAACCATTGTTCGTGGTCTCTTAGTCCCAGCCTTAATGCGACTATTTGGTGAAAACAACTGGTGGGCACCAAAGTGGATGCAGCGATTTACCTTGCGCCACTAATCTCGCGTACCCTTAGCCCATGGATCTCATCGCTTCCCTGCAATGCTCAGATCAGCCAGGCATCGTTCATGCGATGACATCGGCGGTACTTGCCTGCGGCGGAAACATTATTGAAAATCAACAGTTCACAGATCCGACAACCAATCAATTTGTTATGCGCACCCGCTTTGAAGCTTCTCAGGGGTTGGAAGGTGCGCGTAAGAGTTTGAATGATGGACTTTCAAAGTTCAACCCCTTATTACACATTCGACCTACTGCACAAAAGCCACGTGCATTGGTGATGGTCACGACAGAAAGCCACTGCTTGCGCGATCTCTTGTACCTTGAAGAGTTAGGTGAACTCAATATTGAGATTCCTTTAGTTGTTTCAAATCGAGAGGATCTGCGAAACTTAGTTGAATCACATGGAGTCAAATTTCTCTTCTTGCCGGTAACTGCAGAAACAAAGGCATCCCAAGAGGCTGAGATCCTGAAGCAGATCGAAGAGCTAAAGATTGATTTTGTGGTTTTAGCCCGTTATATGCAGATACTTTCTACAGATTTCTGTAACACAATGCCTGGCAGAATTATCAACATTCATCACTCATTCTTACCCGGCTTTAAGGGCGCAAAGCCGTATCACCAGGCACATGAGCGTGGTGTAAAAATCATTGGCGCATCAGCGCACTTTGTGACAAGTGATTTAGATGAAGGACCAATCATTGAACAGGATGTTGCACATGTAACTCATAACGCTTCTGCCGAAGAGTTAATTGCAATTGGTCGCGATATCGAACGTAGGGTTTTAGCAAAAGCGGTTAAGTTGTACGCAGATGACAAGATATTCATTGTCGGCAAGCGAACAGTTGTTTTTTCATAAAAAGAGTGTCCCCGGCGGGAGTTGAACCTGCGACCTACCGCTTAGGAGGCGGTTGCTCTATCCACTGAGCTACGGGGACCTATCGTTGTAAATTACTTCATAACAATGCCCAATCTTGTCATGAAAAAGAAGATGCCTTGTCATGATTAAAGTGAGCGGGTAGACTCCCCAATCTAAGGAAAAGGAAGTTATTCCCTCATGAGAGGCCAACAATGAAGGCGCTAGTTATAGGCGCGGGCGGAGTTGGCAGAGCTATTGTCAATATCGCATCACGTAAATCATTTATTTCTCAAATGGTTGTCGCTGATCGAACTCTGTCACGCGCGGAAGAAGCAGTTACCCGAGTCAATGATTCACGATTCTCAGCAGCGGAGGTGAACGCCGCCGAACTGGAGGACATCCGTGCGTTGATTCGCAAGGTAAAGCCTGATGTCGTTGTCAACGCCGTTGATCCACGTTTTGTTATGCCAATTTTCTTGGCCTGCGAAATTGAAAATACTAATTACATCGATATGGCCATGTCACTTTCACGGCCTCACCCTCATTATCCAAACACTGAAACCGGCGTAAAGCTCGGTGATGAGCAGTTTGCACGTGACTGGAACTGGGGAGAGCGACAGATTTACGCTCTCGTTGGGATGGGAATCGAGCCAGGTATGAGCGATGTCTTTGCACGTTACGCCGAAGATCATCTCTTTAGTCGAATTGATTCATTGACAATCTTTGATGGCTCCAACTTAACTGTGGAAGGTTATGACTTTGCTCCATCATTTTCGATTTGGACAACAATTGAAGAGTGCTTAAATCCCCCATTGGTTTGGGAGGATGGCCGCGGTTGGTACACAACTGAACCTTTTAGTGAGATCGAAGTATTTGATTTCCCTGAAGGCATTGGACCTGTTGAGTGTGTCAACGTTGAGCATGAAGAGGTTGTACTGATTCCACAGAAGGTGGATGCTAAAAAGGTTAACTTTAAGTACGGACTTGGCGCACAGTTCATTACAACTTTGAAGACAATTCATATGTTGGGAATGGATCGCAAAGACCATGTGGATGTTCAAGGTATTCAGGTTTCACCTCGTGATCTGCTTGCTGCAGCTTTGCCTGATCCTGCAACACTTGGTTCACGCATGAAGGGCAAAACTTGTGCGGGTGCACTTGTTAAGGGGCTTAATAAAGAAGGTAAGCCTTACGCTTGTTACATGTATAACGTGGTTGATAATGAGTGGTCGATGGCTGAATATGGCGATCAAGCCGTTGTTTGGCAGACCGCAGTCAATCCAGTTATTGCGATGGAGTTGATTCATAAGGGAGTTTGGAAGCCAGAAGGTGTTGTTGGGCCAGAGTGGTTTGATGCAAAGCCATTCTTGGATTTGCTTCCTTCCTATGGAACAGAGTGGAAGGTACGTGAAGAAGATCCATCAGGAATCATTGTTTGATTAAATGAAAAGTACATTCGATGTCGTGGTGATCGGATCAGGTTTTGGTGGTTCGGTCTCCGCGCTTCGATTGCGCGAAAAGGGATATTCAGTAGCTGTACTTGAAGCAGGGCGTCGTTTTGAGGATAAGGATTTTCCCAAGACTTCCTGGCGCTTAAACAAATTTCTCTTCGCTCCAAAACTTGGTTTGTACGGAATCCAACGAATTCATGTTCTGCCAGATGTTTTGATTTTAAGTGGTGCCGGCGTTGGTGGTGGATCTCTGGTTTACGCAAACACCTTGTATCAGCCTGGTGATGATTACTTCAATGATAAACAGTGGGCGGCAATTACCAATTGGAAGAAGGAGCTTGAGCCTTGGTTTGATCAAGCTCGGCGGATGTTGGGTGTAACTGAGAACCCTTACTTTTCAAATAGTGATCAGGCGATGAAGGATGTCGCCATTGAAATGGGGGTTGGCCATACCTTTCAAATGGCACCACTTGGAGTTTTCTTTGGCGAAGGAAAGGGAATAGTCGCTAAAGATCCATTCTTTGGTGGTGTTGGCCCAGATCGAAATGGTTGTCAGCAATGTGGCTCATGTATGACTGGCTGTCAATTCAACGCGAAAAATACTTTGCCAAAAAATTACTTAGGGCTTGCCGAATCTGCAGGTGCGCAAGTTTTTCCAATGACAACAGCAACCAAAGTTCAGCAGCTTGAGGATGGGCGTTGGAAGATCACAACAACCAAGACAAATGATCCATTTGGTTCACGAGGAAAAACATTCTTTGCCAATGATGTAATCGTTGCTGCCGGAACTTATAACACTCAAAAACTGCTACATAAGATGAAGGGCTCTGGAGTTTTGCCTCTAATGTCAGATCGATTAGGTGATCTTTCACGAACAAATAGCGAAGCGCTCACCGGAGCGATGATGAAAAATTCAGATATTGATTTCAGTCAAGGAAGTGCAATCACATCCTCATTCTTTCCAGATGAGCACACCCATATTGAACCTGTTCGATATGGCAAGGGCAGCAACCTCATGGGATTGCTCCAAACGATTATGACCGATGGTTACTCATCAAAGGTACGCCGGAAGCAATGGTGGAAAGCATTCATCGCAAATCCCTATCTCTTAAAGAAAATTCTCGATGTTCGTAAATGGAGTGAGCGCACAGTAATCGCATTGACCATGCAAAATGTTGATTCATTTATCTCAGTTAAGCCAAAACGCAGCTGGTTTGGTTGGCATTTAACTTCTACCAATGACTCAGAGCATCCCAACGCGACTTACATCCCAGCTGCAAATGAAGTGGTTCGTCGCATCGCAGAAAAACATGGCGGCATCGCAGGTGGGCACGTTGGCGATTTAATCGATGCCCCCTTCACCGCACACTTTGTCGGCGGCTGCGTAATTGGCGCGGATGTATCGCGCGGAGTTGTAGATCCTTACCATCGAGTCTGGAACTATCCATCGCTTCATATAGTTGATGGCTCAACAATTACCGCAAACCTTGGAGTTAATCCATCTCTTACAATTACCGCACAAGCAGAGCGTGCACTTTCATTGTGGCCAAATAAGGGTGAGAGTGATCCCCGTCCGACACAAGGCCAGAGTTACCAAATGCTCACACCTGTCGCACCACACTCACCATTTGTACCCAAGGGTGCAGTTGGTGAATTAATAATCAGTTAGGAGAAGACATGGTTTCATGGGCGCTAGTTACTGGTGCAACCTCAGGGATTGGTGAGAGCTTCACTCGTCTTTTAGCATCACACAAGTACAACATTGTGTTGGTAGCGCGTGACCTGCCTCGTCTGCAGGAACGCGCACAGGGCCTGGAAGAAAAGTTTGGGGTTAAGACCTATGTGATTCAGGCAGATCTTGCAACTGATGAGGGTTGCTCGAAGGTTGAAAATTACATTCTTGAAAATCAAATCGATGTGCTGATTAATAACGCAGGGTTTGGAACAAGTAAAGCCTTCACAATGTCGACTTTAGAGATTGAACAGCAACTATTAGATGTACTAGTTCGAACACCAATGCGACTCATGCATGTTGCGCTTCCATTGATGAAGCAGCGGAATAAGGGGGTGATCATCAACGTTTCATCTGTTGCTGGATACATCGCTGGTGGTACCTATAGCGCTTCAAAGTCATACCTGACAGTTTTATCTGAGTCATTGCACACTGAGCTTGCGCCAACCGGTGTAAAGATCAGCGCTCTGTGCCCAGGATTTACACGTACTGAGTTTCATCAGCGTGGAAAGATGTCCATGAAGGGGCTTCCGAATTTTCTGTGGCTAAATTCTGATCGATTGGTAGAACAGTCATGGAGCGATGCCCTCAAGGGTAAAGCGGTGAGTGTTCCAGGATGGCAATACAAGCTGCTCATCTTCATCGTGCAGACGGTGCCACGTTCAATTGTGCGAAAGGTTGGTATGAATATGAGGTCTAAGCAGAGGAGGTAATCGTTATATCTGCCAGACTCTCGGCGGGTTTTCAGCCTTCTTTAAGTACCCCATCGACAGTATTACCTCATTACTAGGGAAGGCAGAGAAATGTTTCGCAAGATCGCATCACTTTCAGT